>Ga0209487_1001192_pt1 | contig 22308 bp, 21 predicted proteins | sample Poulit2012_FD_187524 | JGI IMG/M metagenome (GOLD analysis project Ga0209487, IMG submission 187524) | Agricultural soil microbial communities from Georgia to study Nitrogen management - Poultry litter 2012 (SPAdes) (version 2) | ecosystem: Environmental > Terrestrial > Soil > Agricultural land...
CACCGACTGGGCCACCCTGCGCATCGATCGAGCCGAACCCCGCCAGCAGGGCCTGATCCGGCCCGACCGGGCCTACGCCTCCAGGGTGCCTGGCCTGGACAACGTCATCGCCACCTGGCCGACCAAACTCACTCTGGCTCCCAGCCTGGCCAGCGAAGTCGAGGATCTGTTGATCGCCGAGGGTCTGCAGCCCTCGGGCAGCCCCCTGCCTCCCGCCCTGGCCGCCCTGCCCGCCCCGCCGCTGGCGCGGCCCTGCTGGGAGACCCTGTTCGACTGAGTTTCGGGCCATCGCCCGCCCCTGCATCGAGGAAGCCCACCATGAAAAGACGCCGCTTTGCCAACACCGATCTCCACGTCAGCCCCCTGGGGCTGGGCACCGTCAAGCTCGGTCGCGACCAGGGCGTGAAGTATCCCGACGCCTTTCGCATCCCCGATGACCGCGAAGCCCGCCAGCTGCTCCACCTGGCCCGGGACCTGGGCATCAATCTGCTGGACACGGCCCCCGCCTATGGCCACAGCGAGGAGCGCCTCGGCCGGCTGCTCCGGGGGCAGCGCCAGGACTGGGTCATCGCCACCAAGGTCGGCGAGGAATTTGTCGACGGCCAGTCCCGCTTCGACTTCTCTGCCGAACACACCCACCGCTCCGTGCGCCGCAGCCTGCAGCGGCTCCATACCGACTGGCTGGACATCGTGCTCGTCCACTCCAGCGGCGAGGACGAACACATCCTGCAGCACGAAGGCGTGCTGACCGCCCTGGCGGAGCTCAAGCAGCAGGGCCTGATACGCGCCTATGGCGTCTCCACCAAGACCGTGTCGGGAGGTCTGCTGGCCGCCCAGCTCACCGATGCCGTCATGGTGACCTACCACCCCGGCCACGAGGAGGAGCGGCCCGTGCTGGATTACTGCGCCGAACACCAGGTGGCAGGCCTGGTCAAGAAGGCCTTCGCCTCGGGCCATTTTGCCGCCGAGGCGCCCTCGGCAGAGGCCAGCCTGGAATTCGTCTGCGCCCACCCCGGCGTGACCAGCGTGGTCATCGGCACCATCAACCCCGACCACCTGCGCAGCAATGTCGCCGCTGTCCGGGCCGCGACCCGCTCCCGCCCGGCCCCGGCCTGATCCCGCGCTGTTGTCTACCCGCACCGGGGTGCTATGATTGGACCGCCTCTCGCAGGTCGCGAGCAGGCCCGGCCCCGGTTGTGGATCGGATGAAGCACAGGCTACACCCACCATGGAGACCCGAGATGAGCGACCCCATTGTCCACGTCACCGACGCCAGCTTTGAAGCCGAAGTACTGCAGGCCGACCAGCCCGTACTGGTGGACTTCTGGGCCGAGTGGTGCGGGCCCTGCAAGATGATTGCGCCCATCCTCGACGAAATTGCCCGGGACTACGCAGGCAAGGTCAAGGTCTGCAAGGTGGATGTCGACGCCAACAGCGAGAGCCCGGCCAAGTACAGCGTCCGCGGCATTCCCACGCTGATTCTGTTCAAGGGCGGCAAGCCCGAGGCCACCAAGGTCGGCGCCGTTTCCAAGAGCCAGCTGGCCGCCTTCATCGACGGTGCCCTCTGAGCCACTCCACCCCCGCCCCGGAGGTCTCCGGGGTGCGCCCGGCCAGGCACCGCTGCGGCAAGCCGGCGCGAAAAAAGCCCCCGGGGCGCTCGCTGCCGACCGCCCGAGCAAAGAAGCTGGACAGCCCCGCCGGTTGTGCCTATGATCCAGTAGACGCCCCCGCCCAACGGACGCCAGACTGTTCCGCTCCGCTCCCGGCGACGCGCACGAGACCCCCTGAGACGCACCCGTTTGATTTGACTGCATCCTGATCCAGCCGGCGCCTGTGCGCGCGCCTGCTCTCCCTATCCCTCCAACCTTCTAACAGCAACAATCCTATGAATCTGACCGAACTCAAGACCAAGCCCACGACCGAGCTGTTGGACGTGGCCCGTGAAATGGGCCTGGAAAACGTCGCCCGCTCTCGCAAGCAGGACATCATCTTCAACATCCTGAAACGCCACGCCAAGAGCGGCGAGGACATCTACGGCGACGGAGTGCTGGAAATCCTGCAGGATGGCTTTGGCTTTCTCCGCTCTGCGGACTGCTCCTACCTGGCCGGCCCCGATGACATCTATGTCTCCCCCAGCCAGATCCGTCGCTTCAACCTCCGCACCGGAGACACCATCTCGGGCAAGATCCGTCCGCCCAAGGACGGCGAGCGCTACTTTGCCCTGCTCAAGGTCAACGAAGTCAACTTCACCAAGCCCGAGCAGTCCCGCAACAAGGTGCTGTTCGAGAACCTGACCCCCCTGTTCCCCGACAAGCGCCTGAAGCTGGAGCTGGGCAATGGCTCCACCGAGGACCTCACCGGGCGCATCATCGACCTGGTGGCCCCCATCGGCAAGGGCCAGCGCGGCCTGATCGTCGCTCCGCCCAAGGCGGGCAAGACCCTGATGCTGCAGCACATCGCCAACAGCATCCTGCGCAACTACAGCGAATGTGACGTCATCGTGCTGCTGATCGACGAGCGCCCCGAGGAAGTCACCGACATGCAGCGCTCGGTGGGTGCGCTGGGGGCAGAGGTGGTCGCCTCCACCTTTGACGAACCTCCGGCCCGCCACGTCCAGGTCGCAGAGATGGTCATCGAAAAGGCCAAGCGGCTGGTGGAGCACAAGCGCAACGTGGTCATCCTGCTGGACTCCATCACCCGCCTGGCCCGGGCCTACAACACCATCGTCCCCAGCTCGGGCAAGGTGCTCACCGGGGGGGTCGACGCCCACGCCCTGGAGCGGCCCAAGCGCTTCTTCGGTGCGGCGCGCAACGTCGAAGAGGGCGGCAGCCTGTCGATCATTGCCACGGCCCTCATCGACACCGGCTCCAAGATGGATGAAGTCATCTACGAAGAGTTCAAGGGCACCGGCAACATGGAGCTGCACCTGGATCGCAGGGTGGCTGAAAAGCGCGTCTATCCCGCCATCAACATCCGCCGCTCCGGCACCCGTCGCGAAGAGCTGCTCACCGACGAGGACGAGCTGTCCAGAATGTGGATCCTGCGCAAGCTGCTCCACAGCATGGAAGACACCGGCGCCGTCGAGTTCCTCATCGACAAACTGCGCCACACCAAGACCAACGACGAGTTCTTTGACTCCATGAAGCGGAAGTGACCGCCAGCCCCGCCATGCGCCACACCGACCTGCGCAGCTTTATTGCCAGCCTGGAGGACCAGGGCGAGCTGCGCCGCATCCAGGTACCCGTGGACCCCCGCCTGGAGATGACCGCCATCTGCGACCGCGTCCTGCGGGCGGAGGGCCCTGCGCTGCTGTTCGAGCGCCCCACGGGCCACGACGTGCCGGTGCTGGCCAACCTTTTCGGCACCCCTCGTCGAGTGGCTCTGGGCATGGGCCAGGACAGCGTGGCCGCGCTGCGGGAGGTCGGCGAGCTGCTGGCCTGGCTGCGCCAGCCCGAACCCCCCCAGGGGCTGCGCGACGCCTGGGACAAGATGCCCGTCTTCCGGAAGGTGCTGAACATGGCGCCGCGGGTGTTGCGCCGGGCTCCGGTCCAGGCCAATGTCCTGGAGGGAGAAGAGGTCGATCTCCACCGGCTGCCCATCCAGACCTGCTGGCCCGGCGACGCCGGCCCGCTGATTACCTGGCCCCTGGTCATCACCCGCGGCCCCGAGCAGAAGCGTCAGAACCTGGGCATCTACCGCATGCAGCTCATCGGCCGCAACCGGCTCATCATGCGCTGGCTGTCCCACCGGGGCGGGGCCCTCGACTTCCAGGCCTTCTGCAAGGCCCACCCCGGCGAACGCTTCCCCGTGGCCGTCGCCCTGGGGGCCGACCCGGCCACCATTCTGGGCGCGGTGACCCCGGTGCCCGACAGCCTGTCGGAATATGCCTTTGCCGGCCTGCTCCGCGGGGGGAAAACCGAAGTCGTGCCCGCCCTCAGCAGCAACCTGCAGGTTCCCGCCCACGCCGAGTACGTGCTCGAGGGCTACATCGAACCCGGGGACCTGGCCGACGAGGGCCCCTTTGGCGACCACACCGGCTACTACAACGAGGTGGAGCGCTTCCCGGTCTTCACCGTCACCCATCTGTGCCACCGGGACGACCCCATCTACCACAGCACCTATACCGGGCGGCCGCCCGACGAGCCCGCCGTGCTGGGACTGGCCCTGAATGAGGTCTTCGTGCCCATCCTGCGCCGGCAGTTTCCGGAGATCGTCGATTTCTATCTGCCCCCCGAGGGCTGCTCCTACCGCATGGCGGTGGTCACCATCAAGAAACAGTACCCCGGCCACGCTCGGCGCATCATGTTCGGAGTCTGGTCCTTTCTCCGCCAGTTCATGTACACCAAGTTTGTCGTGGTCACCGACGAGGACATCGACGCCCGCAACTGGCAGGATGTGATCTGGGCCCTCACCACCCGGATGGACCCCATCCGGGACACGGTCCTGGTCGACCACACCCCCATCGACTACCTGGACTTTGCCTCGCCGGTCTCGGGACTGGGTTCCAAGATGGGCCTGGACGCCACCCACAAGTGGCCGGGTGAAACCCAGCGGGAATGGGGTCGCACGCTGACCATGGACGAAGAGGTGCTGGCGCGGGTCGAAGCCCTGTGGCCGGAGCTGGGCCTCGATCCGTGACCCGGCTCCTTGCCCCACCCCTGTCGCTGTACATCCATCTTCCCTGGTGCGTGCGCAAATGCCCCTACTGCGACTTCAACTCCCACCAGGCTGAACACCTTCCAGAGGCCGAGTACATCGCCGCCCTGGAGCGCGACCTGGATCGCCAGCTCGCAGACCGGCCGGAGCCGCGCCCCCTGCAGTCCATCTTTTTTGGCGGCGGCACCCCCAGCCTGTTTTCCGCGCCGGGCATTGAGGCCATACTGAATGCCGTCCACCGCCGGATGAAGCTGGCCGACGACGCCGAAATCACCCTGGAGGCCAACCCGGGAACCGCCGAACAGCGGCGCTTTCGAGACTACCGCAGCGCCGGCATCAACCGCCTGTCCATCGGCGTGCAGAGCTTTGATGACGACCTGCTCCGCGCCCTGGGCCGCATCCATGACGGCGAGCAGGCCCGGCGGGCCGTCCACAGCGCCCTGGCAGCCGGCCTGGAACACATCAACATCGATCTGATGCACGGCCTGCCCGGGCAGACCCTGCCCATGGCCCTGGCCGACCTGGACCAGGCCCTGGCACTGGGGACGGGGCACCTGTCCTGGTACCAGCTCACCATCGAGCCCAACACGGCCTTCTACAGCCGGCCGCCCCGACTGCCCGATGAAGACGACCTGGCCGACATCACCGACGCCGGCCTGGAGCGCCTGGCCCGCCAGGGCCTGCAGCGCTACGAGGTGTCCGCCTACGCCCGCTCGCCCGGACAGCGCAGCCGCCACAACCTCAACTACTGGCGCTTCGGCGACTACCTGGGGCTGGGCGCCGGGGCCCACGGCAAGCTCAGCAGCGAGCCCGAGCAGCGCATCCTCCGCTACCAGAGCACCCGCCTGCCCGCCGACTACATGGCCCGGGCCGGCCAGGCCTGGCCGGTCCACGCCGTGGCCGAGAGCCAGCGCATCGCCGAGTACATGCTCAATGCCCTGCGCCTGGTGGAAGGCTTCACCCCAGAGGATTTTGAACAGCGCACCGGCCTGGCCTGGCGCCGGGTTTCCCCCCGCCTGGATGAACTGTGCCGCCGCGGCCTGCTCCAGCCCGCGGGGAGCGGGGTTCGCCCCACTCCCCGCGGCATGGATTTCCTCAATGAGCTGATCGGCCAGTTCCTGTCCTGAGCCCGTCCCACCCTGTCTGCATCCCCGGCCTGTGGTACCCTAGAACCCTTGGCCAGACCGCTCCATCCGCGAGGTATTTCCATGCCCGAGTATCGCTCCAAAACCTCCACTGCCGGCCGCAACATGGCGGGTGCCCGAGCGCTGTGGCGCGCCACGGGCATGACCGACGAGGATTTCGGCAAACCCATCATCGCCATCGCCAACTCCTTCACCCAGTTTGTGCCCGGCCACGTGCACCTGAAGGACATGGGCCAGCTGGTGGCGCGCGAAATTGAGAGAGCCGGCGGCGTGGCCAAGGAATTCAACACCATCGCCGTGGACGACGGCATCGCCATGGGCCACGACGGCATGCTCTATTCCCTGCCCAGCCGCGAAATCATCGCCGACTCGGTGGAGTACATGGCCAACGCCCACTGCGCCGATGCCCTGGTCTGCATTTCCAACTGCGACAAGATCACCCCGGGCATGCTGAACGCTGCCCTGCGCCTGAACATTCCGGTGGTGTTCGTCTCCGGCGGGCCCATGGAGGCAGGCAAGACCGCCCTGGCCGACCGCCCGCTGAACCTCGTCGATGCCATGGTGATCGCCGCCGAAGACGACGCCACCGACGAGGAGGTCGACGCCATCGAGCGCAGCGCCTGCCCCACCTGCGGCTCCTGCTCCGGCATGTTTACCGCCAACTCGATGAACTGCCTGGTGGAGGCCATGGGCCTGGGCCTGCCCGGCAACGGCTCGACCCTGGCCACCCACGCCGATCGCGAGCAGCTGTTTCTGCAGGCAGCGCGCACCATTGTCGACATCACCCAGCGCTACTATCGGGACGGCGACGAATCGGTGCTGCCGCGCAGCATCGCCGGCTTCAAGGCCTTCGAGAACGCCATGACCCTGGACATCGCCATGGGCGGCTCGACCAACACCATCCTGCACCTGCTGGCCGCCGCCCAGGAGGGAGAGGTGGACTTCGACCTCACCGACATCGATCGCCTGTCCCGCAAGGTGCCCGAGCTGTGCAAGGTCGCGCCCAACATCGAGAAATACCACATGGAGGACGTCCACCGCGCCGGCGGCATCTTTGCCATCCTCGGCGAGCTGGACCGCGGCGGTCTGCTGCACACCGACGTGCCCACGGTGCACAGCCCGAGCCTGGCCGACGCCATTGCCCAATGGGACATCGCCCAGACCCGGGACGAAGCAGTCCACCACTTCTTCAAGGCCGGCCCCGGCGGCATCCCGACCCAGGTGGCCTTCAGCCAGGACAGCCGCTGGCCCAGCCTTGACCTGGACCGGGAAAGCGGCTGCATCCGCAGCGTCGAGCACGCCTACAACCGGGAGGGCGGCCTGGCGGTGCTCCATGGCAACCTCGCCGAAGATGGCTGCGTGGTGAAAACCGCCGGCGTCGACCCCGACATCTGGGTGTTTGAGGGCAGCGCCCGCATCTTTGAGAGCCAGGACGATGCCGTGCGGGGCATCCTCGCCGACGAAGTACAGCCCGGCGAAGTCGTGGTCATCCGTTACGAGGGACCGCGGGGCGGGCCCGGCATGCAGGAAATGCTCTACCCCACCAGCTACCTGAAGTCCAAGGGCCTGGGCAAGCAGTGCGCGCTGCTCACCGATGGCCGCTTCTCCGGCGGCACCTCGGGCCTGTCCATCGGCCACGCCTCGCCCGAGGCCGCCGCCGGTGGAACCATCGGCCTGGTCCGGGAGGGCGATCGGATCCGGATCGACATCCCGGCGCGCAGCATTCAGCTGCTGGTCGACGATGACGAGCTCGCCGCCCGCCGGGCAGAGCAGGACCGGCGGGGCTGGAAGCCGGCCCGGGAGCGCCCACGCAAGGTCAGCGCGGCTCTCAAGGCCTACGCCCTGCTGGCCACCAGTGCCGACAAGGGCGCCGTGCGTGACCTGAGCAAGCTGGACTGAGGGGGCCGCGGCCTCCACCCGGGAGGGAACCCGGCATCGGCCACCGGAGCGGCCGACCCGCCACCCCTGGAGAAGCCATGCCGGAACCGACACAGCGCCCTCCCTTCCGCCGATCCATCGCCCTCAGGCTGGCCCTCGGCATCACCGTCATCGTCGCCTTCAGCACGGTGACCCTGGCGCTGTTCATCATCGACAACCAGAGCCACCGCCTGCTGGAGCAGATCGAGGACTTCGGCCAGCTGCTCAACCAGCAGCTGGCGGCCAACGCTACCGAACCCCTGTTCACCGACCAATACCACCTGCTGGAGGCCCTGGTCGAGCGCATGGTGGAGCAGCCCGCCATCCTCGGCGCTGCGCTGTACGACCACCAGGGCCGCCAGCTGGCCCGGGCAGGCGTCTACCCCCGCCGCGGCGCCCTGCCTCCCGGCGGCGAATTCCAGCGCCTGGACCCCAGTCAGCTCCAGGGCGGAATTCTGTCCGAACCGGTGCTGGCCCACAGCCAGGTGATCACCTTCAAGGACGTCGTCGGCGGACACTCGGTGCTGCTGTTTTCCGAACATGCCCTCCACCTCGCCCGCCAGCAGGTGCTCTACTCCACCCTGCTGATGGCGGCGGCCCTGATCCTGGCCATCGTCCCCCTGGCCCTCTACCTGGGCCGCCGCCTGGCCCGCCCCATCCACAGCCTGGTCGATGCCACCCGACTGCTCCAGCAGGGCCGGTTCACTGAAATTTCCGAACGTCGCGACGACGAGCTGGGCCAGCTCATCGAGCAGATCAACAGCATGGCCGCGGGGCTGGTGCGCAAAGCCGAGGTAGAGGAGCTGATGCACCAGGTGCTGGACCGGGACGTCGCCCAGGCCCTGCTTCAGCAGATGGAACCGGTGCGCCTGGGCGGGGACCGGGTGGAGGCCACAGTGCTGTTTGCCGACATGGTCGGCTTCACCGCCCTGTCCGAGCAGCTCAGCCCCGAGGCCACCAGCAAGTTTCTCAACGAATACTTCCACTACTTCAATATCTGCAGCCGCTATTATTTCGGCACTGTGGACAAGTTCATCGGCGACGCAGTCATGATTGTCTTCGGCGCTCCCCGCCCCGACGCCGACCACCAGGGCCACGCCGTGGCCTGTGCCCTGCTCATGCAGCGCCTGGTCGGACAGCTCAACCGCCGCCGCCGCCAGCGGGGGCAGCCCACCGTGGAGTTGCGCATCGGCATCAACAGCGGCGACATGATGGCTGGGCTGGTGGGGTCGCGCCAGCGGCTGGAATACACCGTGGTGGGCGATGCAGTCAACCTTGCCTCTCGCCTGTGCAGCGAGGCCCGGCCCGGCGAGGTGATCATCGCCGAGCCCCTGTATCGCCAACTGTCGAGCCGACACCCTCTGCAGGTCTCCGCCACTCGCCAGATCCAGCTCCGTGGCAAGCGCCAGCCCATCCGGGTATACAGCATTGCCGGGCTGACCCAGACCTCCTCCATCATGCTCGATCAGCTGATTGACGACGTCCTGCAAAACCATGCGCCCACTCCGTCCTAGCGCCCTCCTGCTGCTGGCCCTGCTGTCGGGCTGCGCAACCCAGCCCGGGGACTCCGACCTGGAAGCCCTGCTGGCCCGGCACGACTACCGCGCCGCCCTCGCCCTGCTGGACGAAGAGGCCGACGATGAGCCCGCTGCAGAGCTGCGGGAGGCGGCCCGCCGCTGGCGGAGACAACAGCTGGATCAGGCCTGGCAACTGGCCGGACAGGAGGAGTGGCGCCACGGCGCCCGGGTGCTGGCCGAGGCGGACGCCCTCCTGCCCGCGGAGCTGGGCCTCACCGCCGAGCGCCTGGCCTATACCGAGCACCACTACGACTTTGCCCGGGAGCACATGGTCCGCTGGGCCCTGCAGCGGGCCCGCCACCTCGCCCTGGAGCAGCCCGCCCTGGCACAGGCACGACGCGCCGCCCTGACCCCCGAGCAGATGGGCCGGGCCGGAGTGCGCCTCGAGGAGGATCGCAGGGAGGTGCTGGCCCTGCTGCGGCCCGCCGCCAGCCTCGCCCTGGAGCGCCAGCAGTGGCGACGCGCCGCCGAGCTGCTGGAGGCCATGCTGGCCCTGGAACCGGAGGACCAGCAGCTTGCCCGCCGTCTCGCCCACGCCCGCGAGGTCATTGCCAATGCGGACAGCGAAGCTCGCCAGCGCCAGGCCAGGGCCCGCCGCCAGACCCTCGACCACGCTCGCCGCATCGCCACCTCGGCGCTGGCCACCGGGGACTACCGCCGGGCCCAGCAGACCCTGGAGCGGGCCCTGTCCACGGTGGGGGAAGACGCCGCTCTGGAGCAGCTGCTGGAGCGCATCAATCAGGCCATGGCAGCAGCCGCCCAGCGCCACCTGGCAGAGGGGGACCGGCTCTATGCCCGGGGCAGCATCGAGGCGAGCCTGCACAGCTGGCGGCGCGCCCAGCAGCTCCAGCCCGACAGCAGCGAAATCGAGGCGCGCATCCAGCGCGCCCTGCGCTTCATCGAGCGCTACCACAGCCTCAAGAGCCAGGCTGAAATCGAGGCCGAACCCTCGCCGCAGTAGGGTCGCGGCGACAGAGCCAGGCAAGAAGAAACAAAAAAGGGCACCCGAAGGTGCCCTGGATCGCCGACGAAGAGCGCTCAGACGTCGCGCAGACTCTCCTGCCGCTCCAGCTCGCTCTCCATGTACTGGATCCACTGTTCGGCATAGGCCTTGGAACGGTCATCCTTGCCGGCCGCCTCAAAGGCCTTGCGCGCCTTGTCGTACTGCTCGGTGTTGAAGTAGGCCATGCCCAGCACCAGATTGGCCGTGTCGGGACGCTTGACCCCACCCTTCTGGAACCCGGCGCTGATGGCGTTGATGGCCTTTTCGAACTCCTCGCTGTCGACGTAGATGTTGCCCAGCCGCGCATAGAGATCGCCGTCATCGGACTTGCGCGCCGCCTCTTCCATGACCGGGATCGAGCGCTTGACCTCCTGGGCCGCCCGCCAGGCGTTGGCCAGCAGCTCCAGGTTCTTGGCGGTGGGCTCGATCTGCTTTGCCTTGATGCCCTGGTCCACCACCTTGCCGGCCTTGTAGGGCACTTCATTGGCCAGGAAGAGGTAGGCCAGATTGAGCAGCTCCCGCTCCTGTTCCAGCATGCCCTGGACATAGGCCGTCTCCATGGCGGCCAGCTGCAGCTTGTCCTGCTTCTTCTCGCCGTACATGTAGGACAGCTGAACCCAGTAGTCCTTCTTGGGGTAGTGGGTGACCAGCTCGACCAGCAGCTTGATGGCCTCGTCCACATTGCCGCGGTCGTAGTGGAGGAAGCGGGCCAGGGTCAGCCATTGCTCCCTCGGCACCTTGTCTTCCTTGCGGTACATGCCAATGGCCCGCTCGACATTGCTCAGGGCCTGGTTGTAGTCCTCCAGCTGGTAGTAGCCCTGGGCCAGCAGCACATAGGCGTTGGCTCCGGGGTTTTCCACCATGCTCATCCACTTCTTGAGCTCATCCAGCCCCCGCTTCCACTCTTCCATGACGAAGTAGAGCTGGGCCACGGTGTAGCGAGTGTTCACTTCCAGCGCCACCGGGATCTCCGGCTGCTCGATGACCTTGCGGTAGGCATCCAGTGCCTGGGAATAGTTTTCCTGGCTGTAGTGGATGAAGGCGTAGAGGTTGTACAGGTTGGCCAGCTCGTAGCTGTTCAGCGCCGCGCTGCCGGTCTTGCTGCGCTGATCGTCGAGGATCTTCAGGGCCTCGGAGTACTTCTTCTCCTCGGCCAGGTTCTGGGCCTCGCTGAGCTTCTCGAACACCGCATTGCGCAGTGCCGGAGTCCGCCGGGTGGGCTGGTCCTTGGGCTCGGCCTCCGCCTGGGCGTGGGCCACGGCACCCACCGTCCCGTTCAGCACGGGCTCCAGCAGGGCTGGAACCAGCGCCTGGGCTGCCAGCAGGGGCACACTTGCCGCCACGGCTCGCGTCCACCGCCCGATCGCAAATCGCCGCTTGTTCATGATCCTGCTCACTGTTCCAGCTCGTAGGTGAATTTGTTGCGCACCCCGGCCACATCGATGGCCTCGCCATCCACCACCCGCGGCTTGTACTTGAACTTCAGCGCGGCGTTGATGGAGGCGTTTTCAAAGTAGCCCCTGGGCTGGCAGTCGATGGGCTCCGGATCCTGGACGGCACCGCTCCTGGTCACCGTGTACTCCACGATGCAGTAGCCTTCCACGCCGCGGCTCTGGGCCCGCCGGGGATAGACCGGGGCCACCTTGACGATGGGCAGGTACTCCCCATCGCTTCCCCCCAGGCCACTGGCGCCGGCGATCTGTGCCTCGACGGCCATCCGGGGGCTGAGGTTGAGGGCGCCGGGATCCACGTCGGGCGTGTCCATGTCGGGTTCCGGCATGTCCGGGGGCGGCTGGTCCGGGTCCGGGGGCGGCTCGGGCTTTTCTTCCTTGACGTTTTCGGTGATCTCCCGCTCCGGCATCAGGATGTCGGCGATGCGACGCTTCTCGGATTCGTCCAGGGCTCGGTCTGCAGTCTCGATCAGCGCCGGCATCAGGATGAACAAGCCCAGCGTGACGAGCAGCCCCAGCGCAACTCCGATGATCAGTCTGAATCTGTTCATAGGCCTTTAGCTGTCTTCAGTCGCCAACGATACGTCGTAGATGCCTACGGCACGTGCAGCATCGATCACCGTGGTTACCGTCTCGGTGTTCGATGCCTTGTCGGCCTGAACGACTACTGCTCCCTTGGGGTTCTCGGCATACAGCCGCTCAATGACCGACCGCACCGAGCGCTTGTCCACGCGCCGGCCATCGATCCAGATTTCGTTGGTGCCACTGACCGCCACCAGGATGTTGGCATTGTCCTTGCGATCCGCCGTGGAAGCCTCCGGGCGGTTCACCTCAATGCCCGCTTCCTTGACGAAGGACGCCGTGACAATGAAGAAGATCAGCATGATGAAGACGACGTCCAACATCGGCGTCAGATCGATCTCCGACGAAGTCTCACCTGCTGATGACGCTTTGGAAAAACCCTTTCTGCGCATGGGACTGGCTCACTCAATCGGTTGTCAGGTGATCTTCGAACAGCTTCTGTTCGCGATCGGCGATTCCGGACAGATAGGTCGTGGCAAACACTCCCGAGATGGCCGCCACCATTCCCGCCATGGTGGGAATGGTCGCCTTGTGCACGCCGCCCGCCATGGACTTGGCGTCCCCGCCACCGGTCACCGCCATGATGTTGAACACCTCGATCATCCCGGTCACCGTGCCCAGCAGCCCCAGCAGGGGACAGAGTGCCACCAGGGTGGCGATCAGCGGCATGTGCGCGTTGATCCGCCCCTTGGCCTCGCCGATCATGCGCCGGCGAATCTGCTGTGCATTCCATGACTTCCGCTCGGAGCGCGCTTCCCAGCTGGTCAGCGCGCTGTCCAGATCCTGCTTCAGGCCGAAGCGGAAATACCAGATGCGCTCGAAGGTCAGCGTCCACATCACGAAGGTGGTGAGGGCGATGAGCCAGAGCACATCCCCCCCGCTCTCCATGAATCGCTTGATAATGCCTACGGCTTCATACAGGTCGAACATTTAGCGTTTCCCCTGTTGGGCCTCGGTACGCTCAGCGATGATACCCGCCGACTGCTCTTCCAGAATATTGATGACGCGACCGGCGCGACCGCTGACGATGGTGTGCAGCAGCACGACCGGAATCGCCACGCAGAGGCCCAGTACGGTGGTCACCAGAGCTGCCGAAATACCGCCGGACATCGCCTTGGGATCCCCTGCACCGAAGATGGTGATGGCCTGGAAGGTGATGATCATCCCGGTCACCGTACCGAGCAGACCCAGCAGTGGGCCGACTGCGGCGATGACCTTCAGCAGGTTGAGCGCCATCTCCAGACGCGGCACCTCCTTCATGACGGCCTCGTCCAGCTTCAGCTCCAGGGCCTCGGGATCCAGGTCGGGGTGTTGTTCCCTGACCTGCAGGACGCGGCCCAGCGGGTTGTTGGCGTTGGCGCTCGCGCTCTTCAGCTGGGCATTGACCCGGCTGTTGGTGCTGGTCAGCACCAGCAGGCGCCACAGGGCCAGCAGCACACCGAAGATGCCAATGGCAGTGATGATGTAGCCGATGACGCCACCCTGGTGCCAGCGCTCCACCAGGGTCGGGCTGTCAATCAGCGCCGCCAGGTAGGTGCCGCCGGTGGGACCGGTGGGGTCGATGCCGAAGCGGTGCATGCCGCTGTCCGGCGCCGCGCTCGCCAGTTCTCTGCCCCACTTGTTGTAGGGGCCGGAGGGCTGGCGGGCCAGTACCGACAGAGCGCCGGTCTCGGGCACGTACTGCAGGTAGCGGCCCTGGCTGTCGACGATGTTGAAGGTACCGATGCGAACCACCTCGGCCTGCTCCGCAGCACCGCCCGACTCGATGACGTTGGTGGTGAACTTGACCACCCGTCCGGACTCGGTCATCTCCCGCTGCAGTTCGAACCAGAGCCGCTCGATCTCCTCGATGGAGGGCAGCTGCTCGGCGCCGCTCATCTTGGCGATCAGCTCGTCGACAAACTTCTCACGGCCCGGGTACTGGGCGCTGATCAGCGAGGAGTTGATGGTGGAGCGCAGGTCACCGGCCGAGGCCGTGAGGTGACCAAACAACTCGGTCAGAGCCCCCATCCGCTCTCGCATCTGGCGGCGCTTCTCCGCCACCAGCAGTTCGTTCTCCTCGAACTTCTTCTCCAGCTCGGAGGAGCGCTGCTCTTCCTTTTCGCGGGTCTGGTTCGCCTCCGTCAGCAGTCGCTGCTGCTGGGACTTGTCCGCCAGGAAGCGCTGCTCCCGCTCGCGGTTCTCGCGGGCTTCAGCCACCCGCCCCTGTTCGACCTTCTGCAGCAGCTGCTGCAGGCTGGCCGGCTTGTCCTGCGCCAGGACAGCACCTGACGTCAGAGTCAATGCGCCGCCGAGGGCCAACACCACGGCCTTCAGTTTCTTCATGTTCATCAGTTAGCTGCCTCCGGGGCCGAGATGGGGAGTTTGATGATGTCGATGGATGCCTGCTGGCGAGCAATGCGCAGTCCCTGCATGATGGCACTGCGGTACTCACCCTTGCTCAGCGGAACCCACTCCCGCTTTTGCTGATCCCAGGCACCGGACTGTTCGGTATCGGTGCTTTGATACAGCAGGGCGACTCTTCCCACTCGGAAGAAGTTGACCTCGCGGTCTGCCCCGTCGATCTGCACCGTGCCTTTGTAACTGTCGATCTTGCGGCCGTACTCCAGCTCGATCTTGTAGGCCTCCAGCACCTGCCTGAACTTTTCCGCCACCGACAGGTCGGAACGGTCGACGTTGCGCCGCAGCTGTTCGATGCGCTCGTTGCGCTCGCCCATATGGAAGGGGGCATCCAGCTCGACGAACTGTTCCAGCCCGTCAATCATGCGGATGACCAGGGGCGTGATCTGGCGCTGGATGACGGTGACGTCCTCGATGGAGCCCTCGATCTCCTCCACGCGCTTGAGCTGGTTGCTGATCTGGCGCTCCAGGCGCTGGTTGTACACCCGGAGACCATCGATCTGCTTGTTGACCGCGCGGTAGTCCTGCAGCAGCTCCTGGGTCTCGCTGGCGGTACTGTCAATTCTCTTCTGGGACTGCGCGGCGGCATCCGTCTTCGCCTGACCCACCTTCAGCACGGCATCCACCGTGTTGGCCTGGGCGCCGACTGCACCCGCAAACGTGCCGGCAGTGACAGCCATGGCAAGCGCAAGCTTTTTCAATCGATGCTTATTCATGGGGATTGCTATTCCTAAGGTTCAGGGACATTTGTGGAAAACCGGGGTTGCTCTTCAACCGGAATGCTGCGGGCGTATCAGGTTGTCTCGACAACGGAACCGGATTCTAATATTAACTTTTGGTATGAATCAACGAGTTCCCACAACACTCTTTAGTTCATGAAAATTCGCTACTTTTTGCCACCATATCGCACCAGAAAGTGAGTAGTTCGGTATCAGTCAGGAAAAACGGTAACACTTTTCGCCATCTCTCCCCCTGGGTCCCTGGTCCATCTCTCCCTCAAGCGAGGTCATCGCGCTGATAGATGCGCCAGCTGAAAGCCAGCCCTGCCTCGCTCACTCCATCCTCCCTGGAGCACTCCCGCCAATCGTTCTCGGACCAGTCCGGAAACCGGGCGTCCCCCTCCACCTCGACGTCGATGAGGGTCAGATAAAGCCGCTGCGCCCGGGGCAGCCCCCAGCGATACAGCTGGCCGCCACCGATCAGCATGACTTCCTCGGCACCCAGCCGCCGCCCCTCCGCCTGGGCCATGTCCAGCGCGGCCTCGGGAGTCGGAGCCAGCAACACCCCCGGCGGGGCTTCCGCCCAGCTCCGGCTGACCACGACGTTGCTGCGCCCGGGCAGCGGCCGGCCGATGGACTCATGGGTATGTCGACCCATGATGACCGGCTTGCCGAGGGTCTTGGCGCGAAAGTCGCGCAGGTCTTCGGGCAGCTCCCAGGGCAGGGCGTTGTCGCGGCCAATGACGCCATTGGCCGCCATGGCGGCGATCAGCGCCAGCGGCAGGGGTTCGACTTCAACGGCAGGGCTCATACAGCAATCGGCGCCTTGATGGGGGGGTGGGGGTCATAGCCCTCCACCACGATGTCCTCGTACTCGTACTCGAACACACTGCCCGGACGCCGGCCCAGATGCAAGCGCGGCAGAGCACGACAGCTGCGCTCCAGCTGGGCAAAGACAATGTCGTCGGTCAGATGGTTGAGGTAGAGGTGGCAGTCGCCGAAGGTGTGGATGAACTCCCCCGCTTCCAGCCCGGTCTGATCGGCCACCAGGTGAGTGAGCAGGGCATAGCTGGCAATGTTGAAGGGCACGCCGAGGAACAGATCAGCGCTGCGCTGGTACAGCTGGCAGGACAGGCGCCCTCCCGCCACATAGAACTGAAACAGAGTGTGACAGGGCGGCAGCGCCGCCCGCCCGCGGCGAACGTTGTCCTGGGGGCTGATCGACTCATCGGGCAGCTCCGCCGGGTTCCAGGCAGTCACCAGCAGGCGGCGGGAGGTGGGCCGCTGCCGGATCATGTCGATGACCTCGCTGATCTGGTCGATGGTCGAGCCGTCGGGGCAGGCCCAGCTGCGCCACTGCTTGCCATAGATGGGCCCCAGGTCGCCATCGGGCAGAGCCCACTCGTCCCAGATGGTCACTCCCCGCTCGTTCAGCCAATGGTTGTTGCACTCGCCACGCAGAAACCACAGCAGTTCCTGGACCACGCTCCGCATGTGAACCCGCTTGGTCGTCAGCAGCGGAAAGCCCTCGGTCAGGTCGAAGCGCAGCTGTCGGCCAAACACCGAGCGAGTGCCCACGCCGGTGCGGTCTCCCCGGTCGACGCCATGGTCGATGACCTCCCGCAGGAGGTCGAGATACTGTTTCATGGTCTATATCCTGCCCAAATTCCCGTTCACTTCGGACCCGGCCGGGAGGGCCGCGGCGACTCCGGCGACCCCAGCCCCGCCCCGCCTCGCCGGTGCCAGGCCCAGAAAAACAGCGCCGCCCCGCCGAGCATCATCGGCAGAGACAGCAGTTGCCCGCGGCTCATCCACCCGAACAGCTCCAGGCCGATGTGCGCGTCGGGCTCCCGGACGAACTCCACCAGAAAGCGCAGGCCGCCGTAGAGCAGCAGAAACAATGCGGCGGTGGACCAGCGCGGGCGAGGCCGGGCGGCATACCACCAGAGCACGGCAAACAGCAGCAACCCCTCGAGGGCAAACTGATAGAGCTGGGAGGGATGGCGGGGCAGAGCCAGGGGGTCGGCAGGAAACACCATGCCCCAGGGCAGGCTGGTGGGCCGCCCCCACAGCTCCTGGCCGATGAAGTTGCCCAACCGGCCCAGACCCAGGCCCAGGGGCACCAGGGGAGCCACAAAATCCAGCAGCGCCCCGGGGGCCAGCCCCGTCCGGCGGCTGTACCACAGCATCACCGCCGCCACGCCGAGCAACCCACCGTGGAAGGACATGCCCCCCTCCCAGATGCGAAACAGCCAGCTCGGCTCGGCCAGCAGCCGGTCTAGATTGTAAAACAGCACATAGCCCAGGCGCCCGCCGACCACCACGCCCAGGGCACCGTAAAAGATGAGGTCGTCGATCTGCTCCCGCTGCACCGTCACCCAGGGCCGGCGCAGCTGACGGCGCGCCAGCCCCCAGGCCAGGGCAAAGCCCAGCAGATACATCAGACCGTACCAGTGGATGTCGAGGGGCCCCAGAGAGAGGGCCACGGGGTTCAGGCGAGGAAAGGTCAGCATCAGAGATTCCGCCACACCAGTTGCAGGCCCACCACCATCATGACCAGGGCAAAGATTCGACGCAGCTGCAGGGCAGGCAGCCGCCGGGCCCAGCCCGCGCTGAAGCGGGCAAACACCGTGCTGGTCGCAGCCAGGCCCAGAACCGCGGGCCAGTAGACAAAGCCGGTGGCTCCCGGCGGCAGGCCCGCCCTCCCCCAGCCCACATGGATGTTGGCCACCATGCCGATCAGGGCCGTGGGCAGACCACAGGCAGAGGCCGTGGCCACAGCCCCCAAAATGGGCACATTGCACCAGCTCAGCCAGGGCACGGTCAGCGTCCCTCCGCCAATGCCGAACAGCGACGAGGCCCCGCCGATGACACTGCCTGCAGCGGCGGTGCCGACGCGACCCGGCAGCTGGCGCTGGGGCGGCGGGCGCAGGGCCAGGGCCATCTGCAGGGCCGCCAGCACCACGAACACGCCAAAGGCCAGCTGCAGAACCGCTCCCTCCAGGTGGCCCGCCGCATAGACCCCTGCCCAGGCCCCCAGGGCAATGCCGGGCAGCATCCGACGAAAGAGGTCCCAGCGCACATTGCCCATGCGATGATGGGCCCAGATCGAGCTTGTGGAGGTGAAGATGATCGTGGTCAGCGAGGTTCCGATGGCCAGCTGGGTAAGCACGGCGGGATCATAACCTGCCAGCGTGAAGCTGAACACCAGCGCCGGCACCACCACCAGGCCGCCGCCGATGCCCAGCAGACCGGCGCAGATGCCGGCCCCGACGCCCACCAGCGCGTACAGCAACAGGGTTACCATGATTCCCCTCGGCGCAAAAGAACTCCATTATGCCAGCCCCTCCCTGCCGGGGCACGGACCAGCCGGACTCCGGCCCCAGCCGCCCCACCGGCGCCAACCCCTGCCGGGTCGAAGCCCCTGTCGGTCCGGTGTCTCTCCTCTGTTACACTGGGCCGATGACGCGGTCTGCGGCCGCTCTTTTCGCAATCACGACAGTGGTAGCTCCGCATGTGCCTTGTTCTGCTCGCCTGGAAGAAGCACCCCGATCTTCCCCTCGTGCTGGCCACCAATCGGGATGAGCTCCACCGCCGGCCCAGCGCCCCGCTGCGCTTCTGGCAGGATGTGCCCATCCTCGGCGGCCGCGATCTCCAGGCCGGCGGCACCTGGCTGGGCATGGACCCGGAGCACCGTGTGGCCGTGGTGACCAACTGGCACCGCAGCCAGAACCTGCCCAGCGCCCGCGCCCGCTCCCGGGGAGACCTGATCCGCAGCTTTCTGGCCCGGCGCAGCCCGGCTGCGCGCTATGCGCGAGAGGTGCATGCAGCCCGCCATCAGTACAACGGTTTCAGTCTGCTGCTGTTCGACCAGGACGAGGCCTGGTATGTGAGCAGCGAAGTGGACCCGCCGCAGCCGCTGCAGCCCGGCCTGTACGGGCTGGCCAATGCCGGCCTGGAGGCAGACGACCCCCGCATTCAGCAGGGCCGGACCCGACTCGCCCGCTGGCTGGAAAAGGGAGAGGGCCAGGCCCGGGAGCTGCTGGACCTGCTGGCCGACGCGGAGCCCCCGGCCAGCGCCTCGCCCTTTATCCTGGGCCCGGACTACGGCACCCGGGCCAGCAGCGTGGTGCTGCGCCAACGCCAGGGCGGCAGCCTCTTCGTCGAGCGCCGCTACCAGGCGGATGGCCAGGCGGAGGGAGAAACCTGGGCAGACTGGCCCGCAGAGGCCCGCGTGCCCAGGCTGAGAGAAGTGCGCTGACCCGCCGCCGGCGCCCCGGCGGGGGTCAGTCGGTGGTGAACTCGTTGACCAGGCTGGACAGGCGCTGGGCGGCTTCCTTCAGATCCTGGCTGGCCCGCTCCACTTCCTGAACCGAGTTCTCGGAGCTGCGCGCCACATCGGCGATGTTGACCACATTGCGAGAGATTTCCTGAGACACCGCCATCTGCTCCTCGGTGGCTCCGGCAATCTGGGTGTTCATGTCGCTGATCAGGGCCACGGCTCCGGCGATGGCCCCCAGGGACTCGCCGGCGCGGGAGGCGTGCTCCACCGTGTGCTCCATTTCCTCCGTGCCGTCGGCCATCGAGCGCACCGCCTCCTGGGCACCGGCCTGGAGCCGCTCGATCATCTGCTGGATTTCCTGGGTGGACTCCTGGGTGCGCTGGGCCAGCGAGCGAACCTCATCCGCCACCACGGCAAAGCCACGCCCCTGCTCCCCGGCCCGGGCCGCTTCGATGGCGGCGTTGAGGGCCAGCAGGTTGGTCTGCTCGGCGATGCCCCGGATGACGTCCAGCACGGTGCCGATGGCTGCACTGTCGGTCTCGACCCGATGGATGACCTCCGAGGCGGACTTCAACCGCGATGCCAGGGCGTTCACGGCATCGATGGCCTCCACCAGCACCCGGTTGCCCGACTCGGTCTCCTGGTTGGCGTTGCCCGCCGCCTCGGCAGCCTGATGGGCGTGGCGGCTCACCTCTTCAATGGCATGGGTCATCTCGGTAGCCGCCGTGGCGACCTGGTCGGTCTCCCGGGTCTGTACTGCCACCCCCTCCCGGGTCAGCTCGGTGTTGTTGATCAGCGTCTCGGCAAAGCTGTTCAGCTGACCGCTGGTATTGCGCACGTCTCCCAGAATGGCCCGGAACCGGTCCACCAGGGCCTGGAAGGCGCCGGCCACCTCGCCAATTTCATCCTGTTGCTGGATGTCCACCCGCACGGTCAGATCGCGGTTGCGCCCCACCTGGCCCATGGCCTCGCGAAGCCGGGCCAGCGGGGCCGACACGCTGCGCGCCACCCACCAGCCGACCAGCACCATGAGCAGCGCCACGCCCACCGCCGAGGTCACCAGCAGCCGAAAGGCGCCATCGTAAATGCTCTGGGCCGACTCCCGCTCCTGCTGGGCAATGGCCAGCTGCAGATCGATCAGCTCGACGATGCGCTCGGTAATGGGATCCAGGTACTCGTAGAGATCGCCGTCAAACCGGCCGATGACGGTGTCGCCATCCTCGGTCCACATCATCGAATCCCCCAGGGGCTCCATCACCCCCAGGGCCTCCTGCACCCTGGCGTTGGCGGGCCGCAGGTAGTGGTCGATCTCGCCGATCAGCTGCTGCTCGCGCTCCGAGTGCTCCCCGGCCTTGTAGTCCTGCCAGTTGGCATGGGCCAGCTCCAGCGCCTGATTGATGTCGGCGACGGCCTCCGCCGGCGTCATCATGCCCCGGTCCGTCTTGTTGATGGCATCCACCACGGTGGCCGCATAGCCATCATTGACGATCTTGAGCTGGGCCAGGGGCACGACCCGAGCGTCGTAGATGCGCCCGACCCCCGCGTTGATGCTGGAAAAGGAGGACAGTGACGACACCACCAGCACCAGTATCACGGCCAGGGGCAGAGCGACCAGAATGGTCAGGCGCTGCCCCACACTCAACTTGTTCATAAACCGCCCCCACTGGAAAGCCCGGAATTGCTGTTTGTTCGGCGGCCAGAAAACGCCGCCTGGTTCTACAACATCGGCTGTGGAGAGCGGGACTTTAGCGAGCGGTCGCGATTCACTGGCGGCGGTGGCTGCTCACGCCCTCGGCGCCGCCGACCAGCAACAGGTCCGCAGGGCGCAGGGCAAACAGCCCGCTGCAGACCACGCCGGGGATGTGGTTGATCTGCTCCTCCAGCTGCCGGGGCACGTCGATGTCGAGGTGGTGGACATCCAGGATCACGTTGCCATTGTCGGTGACCACGCCCTGGCGGTAGACCGGATCTCCGCCGAGGGCCACCAGCTCCCTGGCCACCAGAGAGCGGGCCATGGGAATGACCTCCACCGGCAATGGAAAAGCCCCCAGCCTCGCCACCCTCTTGCTCTGGTCGACGATGCAGACAAACTCCCGGGCCGCCTGGGCGACGATCTTCTCTCGGGTCAGCGCCCCACCCCCGCCCTTGATGAGCTCCAGCCGGTCGTTGGCTTCATCGGCACCATCGATGTACCAGCCGATGGGCCCGGTGACGTTGAGGTCCAGCAGCTCGATGCCCCGGGCTTCCAGCCGCCGGGCCGAGGCCTCGGAGCTGGCCACCGCACCGGCAAAGTCGTGGCGCAGGTCCGCCAGCAGGTCGATGAAGCAGTTGGTGGTCGAACCCGTGCCAATGCCCAGTACCGAGTCCCGCTCCAGGCGGGGAGCGATGTGTTCCAGCGCGGCCCGCGCCGCGGCCTGCTTGTATTCGTCCTGGCTCATGAGTCTCTCCTTGTTCGGGGCGGTGGGGCGGCTTCGAGAGCTCGCGGTTCGAGGGCCCGGGCCACCGGAATCTGCGGCATTATAGCGAGTCGAAGCAGCCGGCTCTCCCCGGGCAGGCCTCGATCGGCGCCGACCATT
>Ga0209487_1001194_pt1 | contig 22279 bp, 20 predicted proteins | sample Poulit2012_FD_187524 | JGI IMG/M metagenome (GOLD analysis project Ga0209487, IMG submission 187524) | Agricultural soil microbial communities from Georgia to study Nitrogen management - Poultry litter 2012 (SPAdes) (version 2) | ecosystem: Environmental > Terrestrial > Soil > Agricultural land...
ATCGGAAGCAAATTTATCCGCAACCAGCTATTTACACCACCATCGCTACAATACTGCGGTTGCGGATGTGAACTTTGGGGTAGCACGCCGGGCAAACCAACACCAATTTATTGTCAAGGGTCAAGGTCAGCACTATCGATTGCATGAAAAACCTTATCGCAATCTAATTGGCGTGCTTGGGCAATACTCTTATTCGGTTAACGATCGTTCGGAAGCCACTGTTTTTGCCCAAGCAAGTCGTTTGAATTATTCCAATAGCCGTTACTTTCAAAATAACAGCTTACGCAATGCCAATCGTTACACGTTGGGAGCAACCTGGATGCAGGGGCTCGCCAACGATCGCGCGGTGGGATTTGTGACCGGCTACGGGGGTGGCGAACGGTCCGTGAAAAATCATGCGCCTAAAAGTTACGACTACAATTTTGCAGGGCTACGGGCGGGTGGTATGTATCTGGTGAGCCCGCGGCTACAGCTGGAAGCCGGGTTGGGGGTAGAAGGCCGACGTCATCGCGGCAAGGAAATCTTATTTAACAAGCGTCGGGACGATACCTTGTTTGACGCCTATGCTGGCATTAACTACAGCATTAATCGTAAGCTTTCCATCCGACCGCAATATCGTTTTTATAGAAACCATTCCGATGTGGCCTTACACAAAACCAAGCGCCATATCTTTACTGTGAACATGCGCTATGAATTATTCTGATACCGCATTAAAAAAGTGGCTGTGGAAAGTTAGCTCGCTGTGGGTGGTAGTACTGTTATGGGGCTTTAGTCCAACCATGGCAGCGACCAATGTTGCGGGTACCACCGTATTCGTCAATGGCCATGTGGTAGCCACGGCACCCGCACGTCGTGCACGCGAGCTAATGAAGCACGATGAAGTCTTTAATGAAGACCGTATAGAGACCGCTGACAATGGGCGGGCACAACTCCGTTTTAGTGATGGCGGTTTAGTCTCCTTATTGCCAAATACCATATTCTCGGTGGAAGAATACTTTTATGAAGACGACGCGCATTCGGATTCGGCAGTTTTCGGTCTGCTCAAAGGCGGCCTACGTACGGTAACGGGTGCCGTCGGGAAAACCAATCATGAAGCCTACGAGTTAAAAACGCCGGTGGCAACACTGGGAATTCGGGGCACGGAATATACGGCCGTGCTTAGGCCGGCCAATACCTTGCGGGTACATGTGGGTCGGGGCAAGGTGGTTATTACCAATGATCACGGCAGCCTGGAAGTTCCGGAAGGGCGAAATGCTGTGGCGCGTCTTGGACAGGCACCCGAGTTCTCGGAGCAAGGGCCCAATTATGCCGCCACGGGGCCTGCGGGTGATCGCCTGGATCCCTCTATGGCCATGGGCCAACATCCCCATTTGTTAACCCCTGAGCTTGATGTCGCGGCAGGAGCTGTCGTAGTTGACCCGGCATTGCCGGTAAATCTTGAGGATCGTATTGCCGGAAGCTACTACGAGTACTGGGAGGTATCTGACGTCTTTAGCCTAGCTCCTGAAAACCTCGATACCAGCATGGCCAGTGGCCCTAACGTGGCAGGCAGTAATAGCTATTTAGAATGGGGGCATTATGAAGGGGGCGAGATCACAACGGATAGTGGGGTAATCAGTCTTAGTGAAGCCTCGCAGCTGGCCTATGTTACGGGGCCGGCAGTGATTGACTATATGCCGTCGGGTAGTTTGCATTACAGCTTGGCGGGTGCGACGGATGTTTACGATAGTTTTAATTCAGCTGATTTTGCATTGCAACAGTTTGACCTAGGCCTAAACCTAGGGAATGCTACTTACACGTTGGATTTTGCGTTAGGTGATGGTGCTGAACAGTACTCCGCCAACAATGTTACGGGGAACCTCAATAGTGGTAGTGTCTCCCAAGGCTTTGGTTTTAGTACCAACCATATCAATCACAACGGGTCAAGTTGTGGTAATGGTGATTGCCGCTTAGACGTAGAAGGCTTTTTAGCGGGTGATCAGGCACAAGCTGCGGGCGTAGGCTATAAGCTTGAGGATCAAAGTAATGATATGCGCGTGTTCACGGGTGCCGCAGCACTTGATCGACAGCCCTAGGTCATAGGCGTTGCATTAACATGCCAAACGCCCGTACATCACAGCTTAATACCGGTAAGCCACGGCGCTGGCTGGTCTTGTTTGGCATTGTCATTACCTTGATGGCAGTGGGCTTGCAACTGTTAAACCCGCCCCAGCCTCATAAAAGTAGCGTGTTATCCAGGGTGGAGGCGATGTGGTACGACTGGCGTTTTCAGTTGTGGCCACCGCAGCGGGATTCCGGTATTCCTATTATTGTTGTTGATTTGGATGAAGCGACCCAGCAGCGTGAGGGGCGGTGGCCGTGGAATCGTGCCAAAGTGGCGGACCTGATCCACGCCCTGCAAGGATATGGGGTGGCTATTATTGGGTTTGATGTGGTGTTTTCCGAACCGGGCAGTAATCCTGCAACGGAGATGCTCTCGGATACTTCTCTTTCGCCGTCAGTCCGGCAAGAGATAACAAAACGTGAAACCCATTTCGATGGGGATGCCAAGCTTGCTCAGGTCCTGACAGATAACACCGTATTAGGATACTTTTTGCATGCTGATGGCGGTAAATCCGGTCAGCTGCCGTTGCCGTTTTTACAACTGCCTGAGGGTAGTGCCCCCATAAAAGGCATTTTTTCTATGCCAGATTATACAGCCAGCCTTGCTCAGTTTTCCGACCACGCACTTGCTAGCGGCTTCGTTGTTGCCATTCCTGATGCGGATGGGATTGTGCGCCGCATGCCATTGCTTATGCAGTATGGCGATGGCATTTATAGTGCATTAAGTTTGGAAATTGCACGCCTGGCTTTGGGGGCGCCTTGGATACGGTTGGAGTCAGAACAGCACGGGGACGCACAACTGCTAACAGGTTTACGAGTGGGGCGCAGTTTACGCATTCCCGTCGATAATAGTGGTGGTATTTTGATCCCCTATAAGGGCGGTGCCAAGTCTTATCCCACCCTCTCTGCTACTGGGGTTTTACGGGGGGATGCTCCCAGCAATCAGTTGGAACAGCTGCAAGGGGCAGTGGTATTGGTTGGGACCTCAGCACTTGGCTTAGGGGACCTTCGTACCACGCCCTTGCAAACTGCTTATCCTGGGGTGGAAGTCCATGCCAATGTGGTCGATACGTTGCTGTATGCGGCCATGGTGCAAGCGGATGAGGCCGCGAGCCAACGACAGTCCCCTTTTTATCAACAGCCTGATTGGGTATCTGGGGCCAATGCTTTAATTGTTTTACTCAGTGGCTTGTTGTTGAGTTTTCTGCTGCCGGGGCGCTCTCCCTTAGTAATGCTATTGGCTTCAGGAGGTTGGTTTTTACTGGCTTTGTTGGTAAATATCGTGGCATGGTATCGCTGGCATTTCGCTTTTCCCATTGCGATGCAGGGGGTGGTTGTGCTGGTTTTGGGAGGTCTTAATATTGCTGCCGGTTATTTCATTACTAATCGCCAAAAGCGGACCATACAAACCTTATTTGGAGAGTATGTGCCAGCAGCACATGTTACCGCGATGTTGGAGCGTCCAGATCGTATTTCACTAGAGGGTGAGCAACGTGAAATGACTGTGTTGTTTGCTGATGTGAGAAACTTTACGGCGATGTCAGAGGCTTTGTCAGCGAATGCGTTAAAAGAGGTCCTTAATCGGTATTTGTCGGCTGTCACTGAAGTGATATTTCAGCACAATGGCACCATCGACAAATATGTTGGTGATTTGGTGATGGCCTTTTGGAATGCTCCCTTACCCGATCAGCAACATGCCTCCCATGCTGTGGCAGCTGCTTTGGCGATGCAACAGCGCATGCATCACTTACGTCAGGCCTTCGCTAAAGAGGGATTGCCACAGTTTCATATTGGCATTGGTATTAATACTGGACTGATGAATGTGGGGGATATGGGCTCACAGTATCGGCGTGCCTATACAGTATTGGGGGATGCGGTGAATCTGGCTTCGCGTTTAGAAGGATTAACGGACTTTTATCAGCTTCCCGTGTTAGTAAGTGACACCACGATGGTGGCAGCTCCAGATTTTTCTTATCGAACGATTGATCGGGTGCGCGTTAAAGGCCGTCATGCGCCATTAAATATTTACCAGCCGCTCGGAGAGCTCGGACACTACAACGCCACAAAGGAAGGTTTAACACAGCATGAGCGGGCAGTTGTATCCTACCAGCAAGGAAAATATGACGCAGCTTTGCGGCAATTTCATGAACTCAGTCATCGTTACCCTAACGATTCGCTTTATCAAATGTATATAAACCGTCTCTCGACATACTCAGCGAGTCTGGGTAAAGAAGGATGGGATCCTGTTTACGACCACGAGACCAAATAGTTATGACAGTGATTTCAGCGTTTGCGCAACAATTGTCCGACTTATGGGCCATGCATTATTTCCTGTTAATTATTCTCGCTATCGTGTTGGCATTGAGCTTGGCACGGGTAACTCAGGGCATGATGCGTTTTACTGGCTTTATGCTTGCTTTATTTGTTGCGTTTCTCATAGTAAGTGCAGCATGCTCTGTTGTGGGCGCAGTTGGGATCGCTAAAGTGCTTGCAACAATGGCCGTACTCGTTTTGGGATTGCTATTGATTCGCCAGCTTGGCTTATTAATGTTTCGCCGTGTCATTCCGAAATTAGGCTTTACACCCCCAAGAATCCTGGAAGAGCTTATTATCCTGCTGGCCTATATTGTCTGGGGTTTGATTCGCTTATCTGATGCCGGATTAAACCCCAGCAGCCTGGTAGCGAGTACGGCAGCGGTAACGGCAATCTTGGCATTTGCCATGCAGGACACCTTGGGGAATATTTTGGCGGGTCTTGCTTTACAACTGGACCACTCTATACGCATTGGAGATTGGATAGAAATTGACGACATTTACGGTAAGGTTGACCAGGTGCAATGGCGTCATACGGCAATTCGTACCTTGTTTGGCGAAAAAATTCTTGTGCCGAATAGTCATCTCATGAAAACCCGCGTCAGCATTGTAGGCGGGAACAGTGTCCCCAAGCGACGACGCAGTGTCTATTTTTATAGTGACTTTAGTGTTAGTAGCCTGGATGTGATTCCTGCGGTTGAGACGGCTATTAATCAGGCGCGTATTCCAGGAGTTTCACACCGGGATCGGGCCGTGTGTCAAATTCACGATTTTAGCGAGGGCGTGATTGTTTACGCGCTGCGGTATTGGTTGATTGACGCTACTCGTCCGGGCGGTGCCGATTCCAGCGTGCGCCAGCATATTCATACCTTATTTCAACGCAAGGGATGGCACATGGCCGCCCCGCGACGGGCAATCAATATGGTGTCGCGAGAGGCCTACCGCGCCCAGATCACAACGGCTCATCATCATAAGCAGGCCGAGATTATTTCTGCCTTAAAAAAAGTGTCATTGTTCTCGCCATTAAAGGATGATGAAGTAGCACAGCTTGCGGCGCGTCTGCGCACCGTGCCCTATGCGGCGGGGAGTACGTTAACGGTACAGGGGGAAGTGGGCGACACGCTTTTCATTACTGTTAGCGGCAATGCTTCTGTTTGGCTGGAGACGGGCGAACATCGTCATCGTGTGGCGGATATTGGTCCCGGCGAAGTGATTGGGGAAATGAGCCTATTAACTGGAGAGCCTCGCCGTGCCACGGTGAGTGCAGCGACCGATCTGATTTGCTACGAGTTGGGGAAAGCAGATTTCCAAATGATCCTTGACCAGCGCCCGGCGCTCGCGGATGCGTTTGCATCGCTACTGGCGCAACGTAACCGCGAGTTGCAAGAAACGCAAAGCCAGCCAACACCAGCCGCCCAACAACAGGAAAAAGAGGCTATCTTACGCCGTATCACGCGCTGGTTTTCGTAACTCCTCGTCATCTAATAATGCTTCGATAAATGCCGTGGTACGGGGCGGCAATAAGTGTCTACCTGGTGTTACGCACCATAAGATGGTTGGGGGAAGTGACCAGTCTGGTAGCACCGCCTTGAGCTTTCCTTGATGGACAAGTGGGGTAGCAAAGGTATCGGATAAGCCAGCGATTCCAAGGTGCTGTGCGGCCAATGAACGTAGCAGACCCATGGAGTTCATGCTGGAGACGTTGTCTGAAAGTCCTTCCCAACGGTTATGGCCATTGCTAAGCTGCCATTTTTGTATTTTTCCTTCAGGTCCAACGAATGCTAATGCTTTGTGATCCAGCAAGGCCTCGGGGGTATCAGGATAGCCATGCATCGATAGGTAGTGTGGACTCGCGTATAGACGGTTATTAAGCTGCGTGATTTTACGAGCGACGAGTGTGCTGTCGTCGGGAAGGCTTGCTGCGGCACGAACAGCAACATCAAAACGTTCATTTACCAAATCTACCCGACGGGCAGATAAATCAATATTGACGCTTACGTTTGGGTATTTTTGCAGATAGTTGCTGATGATGTTGCCGAACGATAACTCATGAAATTCAGGTGGCAGTGAAACACGCAAGATGCCTTGAGGCATGCTGCGCTGGCTCGTGGCATAGGTATTGGCTTCGCGCTGTTCTTCGGCGAGGCGGCGCGCGTAAGCCAGCATGGTTTCGCCAAATTCTGTTAACGCTAGTTGGCGGGTGCTGCGATGTAATAAACGTTGTCCGAGGGCATTTTCCAGTTTGGAAAGTCGCCGCGAAAGGCTGGATTTGGGGTGCCCAGTGGCTTCTGCAGCTTTTGTAAAGCTACCCGATTCTGCAATAAATGAAAACAGAATTAAATCATCCGCATACAGTTTGATTTCTTCCATTTCTTAGCCATTGTTCCATTAATGAAACAATCATAACGCATTTGATTGGTTTATCTTTGTGCAACAGGTCTTTAGAATGAAATCAGGGGTTTGCAATTTATTAAAGGAATTTTTATGAGTGTTAAGTTAACGATTGTTTTTTATTCTACTTACGGTACCAACTACAAAATGGCGAATATTGCCGCAGAAGCAGCCAAGGCAGCAGGTGCTGAGGTGCGTTTGCGCAAAGCCCCTGAGACCGCCCCTGCAGAAGTTGTGGCAGGTCAAGACGCATGGCAGGCTCAGGCTGAAAAAATGGCGACTATACCTGAAGTAACGGCTGATGATATGGAATGGGGAAATGCCTACCTTTTTTCGGCGCCGACGCGCTTCGGTATCATGGCCAGTCAGATGCGAGCCTTTATCGATACGCTGGGCGGGGTATGGGCCAAGGGCGGTCTGGCTAATAAAGCAATTTCTGCCATGTCTTCCGCTCAAAACGATCATGGTGGTCAGGAAGCAACCTTGCTGTCATTTTATGCAACTGCCATGCACTGGGGTGCCATCATAGTCGCCCCCGGTTATACCGATAAAGCCATTTACAAGACTGGTGGAAACCCGTATGGGTACAGTCACACGCAGGGTAACGAATTTGATGATGCTGCCAAAGCCTCAATTTCCCATCAAGCAAAACGTTTAGTAGAGATGGCAAAAAAGTTAAATAGCTAGCATTTGTTTGGATAACATCATATTAAAAGTATCCCAGGAGTTTTTTGTTGTCTTGGGATACTTTTATCATTTGTGGGATTGTTGTATTAGGCATAAGTTTTTTTTATGGGCTTATCGTCTAAAAGTATTAGGTAACCGGTCACTCCGTGCGTAAAATACCCGGGATAAGGATAAATCATATGTGGGGAACGGCGTAATGCAAGAAGCAGATCGCAAGGTTGCCATATTAGGCCGATTAGGCTTTTTATCGTCGACTTTGATTATTGTTTTTATATTCTTAGCAGTGATATGGGAGGTTATTACTCGATACTTGTTTGGTGACTCTTCAATGTGGGTGACCGAGGTATCAGGATACCTGCTTGCGGGCGCTTTGTTTTTAGGGCTGGGACGCACCTATCGCATCGATGGCCATGTTCGGATGTCGGTTCTAATCGATTCGCTTACGCCTATTCGCGCAAGTCGCGTACTGTTACTCTCCGATTTTGTTGTTGCTGGTTTTGGGGGAATCTTGCTGTGGCAAACCTGGTCATTGACGCTGGATTCGTATCAGCTAAATTGGCGCTCATCGACCAATTTAGAGGTTCCTCTTTACATTCCGCAAATTGCGATGACACTTGGGGCAGCTATATTTTTACTTGAAGTGATTTTAACGGCACTCAATCGTAAAGTTCATTCTGCAAATCAAGAATAATACTAATAGGACTTCATTATGCTATTTGCGCTTGGTGTCATTTGCCTGCTCTTTGTATTTCTTATTATTGGGGTTCCCGTTGCCTTTGCTCTCGGCGCAGTGTCCGTTGTCGGGCTTATAGTTGTTGATGGTTTTGATAGCCTAGTAGCCATCTCTGATATTGCTTGGCAGACCACCTCTGAATTCTTGTTGGTAGCAATCCCTTTGTTTGTTCTGATGAGTGAGATCATCAGCATTTCAGGGGTTGGGCGTGATCTGTTTGCGGGGGTTGAACGGTGGTTGGCCAGGCTTCCCGGTGGCATTGCAATGAGTGCTGTTGTGGCAAGTGCTGTGTTTGGAGCAGTTAGTGGAACCGCTGTGGGGGTCGCCGCGGTCATGGGTGGCATTGCCATTCCAGAAATGTTGCGGCGTAATTATGATCGTCGCATGGCGGCGGGAACGGTGGCTGCCTCCAGTGGTTTAGGGATGATTATTCCCCCTAGCTTGCCAATTATTGTCTATGGCGTTATCACAGAGACCTCCATTGCTCAGTTATTTGCAAAGTCCATAATTCCGGGCATTATTATTACCGCTATCTTTTGTGCCTATATTGCTTTTCATTCAATTCGACAGAGCAAAAAAGGCCATCCTATCACGGCAACAAGCGACGAACCTATTCGGTTTTATGAATCGTTGTTGAAGTCTGGACCAACGGTTTTGCTGATTTTGGCCGTGCTTGGAAGCATTTATTTTGGTATTGCCACGCCAACAGAAGCGGCTGCAGTGGGGGTTGCTGGTGCATTAGTATTAGCCGCGGCTAAACGCACACTTACACCAAAAGTCTTGGTTGAAGCGTTGCACTTAACAACACGCGTTAGTGTTATGTTGCTGGCAATTTTGTTAACAGCGATGCTGTTTAGCTATATGTTAAGTGTTGCCCAGGTTCCTCAGCAATTAACAGAAGCGGTCGTAAGGGCACAACTCTCCGGTTGGGTGTTTTTCCTCTTGGTCATGGTCCTAATGTTTATTTTGGGATTGTTTTTGGATGCGATTTCCATCGTGCTAATCGCCGTGCCCATTGTTTTTCCGGTGCTCATGGATTTTGGCTACGATCCCATTTGGTTTGGCGTTGTTTTGATGATTAATATGTGTTTCGCTGTCGCGACGCCGCCCGTGGGTTTGTGTCTATATGTGGTGCGGGATAGTGTAGCGGAGCTCAAACTAAGCGATGTAGTGTATGGGACCATTCCGTTTTTGGTTTTATACGTTGCATCAATTGTATTATTTACCGTATTTCCACGCTTGATAACGGGTTAAACGATAAAGGAGAATGGTTATGTTAAAACGAAAACTATTGGCAGGAGCAATACTAACCGTTGGTGCCATGGCAGCATCTTTTTCGGTAAATGCTAAACAGTTTAAGTTTGGTCATTATTTTGCTACGGCAGATTTTCGAGGTAAGACAGCACAAAAATTTGCTGATTACCTAGGAGAGGAGAACGACAGCCTGGATGTGAAGATTTATCCTGGAGAGTCTTTGGTTAAAGGCCGGGATGCGCTTCAGGCTACGGCACGGGGTACGGTGGACTTTTATTCTGTTTATGTGGGTTACATCAGTGGTTCTGTCGATCTCTTGAAAATCTTCACTATTCCTTTTCCTGATGATAGCTATACAGACGCGCTTGCGATGGAATTTGCAAATGATGAGCGAGTCGTTAGTGTGCTTGATGAGGCGTTAGATAAGAACAACGTGAAGTTGCTGGGTTTTATTAATTCCACGGGTGTTACCACAGTATTTTTAAAAGATAAATTAGAAAGCTTAGATAGTTTCAAGGGGCTGAAAATTCGGGGTGTTGGTGGTTATTCTGATCCTGCATTGCAAGAGTTGGGAGCATCAATTTCCTTTATGAGTGCTGCGGAACAATTCATTCAACTTGAAACTGGCGGTGTGGATGGTGTTGTTACTACAGATGCATCCTATGTTGCACAGGATTTGGAAAGGGTAGCGCCAGCCATGCTAAACGGTTCCGTATTGCGCGGTGCTTATGCATTAATAATGAATAAACGTGCTTGGACTCGCCTATCTGATGAAGAACAAGAAGCCGTTCAGAACGCGGTTGCGAAAACTGTTGAATGGTCAAATGAAAATTTTGAAGAAGAATCCGAACGTCTTGCAAAAGGTGTTGAGAAAGGGGTTAAGTATCCTTATACCGTCACGCCAGAAGAGCGTGAACGTTTAGACACGATTCGAGAAAATGCCCTTAATCAGTTTGTTGAGGACTATGGTGAGCCAGCGCAAATGCTTGCTGACGTGTTTAGAGAGTATCAAGAACAATAATTTTGGTAGCGTGGCACGGGGTAAGGTAGGCTTGTTATAAGCTTTAGAGTGAGTCATACGACCGCGTGCCTATCCACTGGCATTGACGCCACTTGCCTGTATTAATGAACGTGTTAATCAACTTTATTAATAAACTTAGCACGCCTTTTGCAGCGGGAGTCAATGCCAGACTGTCTGTATATACCAATGAAATTTCCCGTTTGAAAGGCTGTGTAAAAGGTAGGGCCTGTATTAACTGGTTTTCAATTTCATGGGCGGCTGCAGAATATGGGAGGAGAGTTGCTGCGAGTCCTTCTACGGTGGCAGGTACTAATAAGGCAGTTGTACTGCTTTCCGCGAATAGTTGATAGGATTGCCGCGCTTCCAGGAATAAGTGCTCAATACGTGACCTAAGTTTATTTGGCATGCTTGGCAGGATGAGTGGAATATTGGTCAGATCTTGGACGGCGACAGTGGATCCTGAGAATTGGAAAGATGTTGGTGCAAGCAATAGAATTTCTTCAATCCATAACGGTTCGGTGACAACACCATATACTGGTTGTTGATCAGGGGTTAGCGAGAAATCAACACGCCCGGAAATCACTTGGCGTGTCAAATCATCGCTCGGTCGAATCACAATCTCTAAAACGACGGACGGAAGCGCCTCATTAATTTGTCGCATTAAAGGCAGGGCGATTAACTGGCTGGTGCTGGATGGCATGGCAATTGAAACCGTACCCGTGATCGGCTGATCACCTTTGCGCCCAAGAATGGCTGCTGTGGTTTCTATTTGTCGTAGGATTGCGCGCGCATGACGATATAGCAGAATCGCTTCATGGGTTGGTCGAATGCCTCTCGCATGCCTGATAAAGAGTGTCACATTTAATTCAGATTCCAGACGTTGAATTTGCAGACTAAGTGCTGGCTGGGCGAGGAATAATGCTTCTGCCGCCCTTGAGATACTTTGTTTTTCAAACGCCATACAAAAATAGCGCAGTTGCCTTACATCCATAATAAGTAAATAACCTCAGCATTTATCTGATATAACAGCGCGTTGATAACAAACATGCATATACTATGCATGTTTACTGAATGGATTAATTCATCATAGTTTAGTTTGTTAAAAGAGGCTTGTTATGGAAACTGGAATGATGCGTTTTGCTGGCTTGAAAGGAACACAGTGCGCGCAAGTAATTGCTCAAACACTAGAAGCAATGGATGGCGTTGGCGCGGTTAACCTATCATACGATGAAAATCTTGTTGAGGATGCCAGTGCATCGGTCACTTTTGATGAGACACGAACCTCTCTCGCCTTATTACGACGTGCCGTGCTGGACGCAGGCTACCAGGTTACCAAGCCTGCTCACGGAGAAGAGGGTGTTTGTTGCGGAGGTTGTGGCGGGTAAGAAGGAATTGCGCAGACCATTAATGTGATGCATGAAACCCCGGCACCTACCCCGGGGTTTTTTTGTTCGGTAGAATGGCAATATTAGCTTGCTCAAGCTTATAAAATAGCGATAGGAGGATATCTTGAGTGCCAACCCATTAAATTTTGATAATTACCCACAACGTCCGCATGGAGGCGTTCTTGTTGACCAGGTAGTGCCGCAAGATCAACAACCGGCAGCACTCGAGCGGGCACGCTCACTACCTGCCATTCGTGTTGATTTGGAAGCCGTCATCACCATAGAAATGATTGCGACGGGTGTCTTGTCACCCAATACTGGCTTTATGAATGAGGCGGATTACCTTTCGGTTTTAGACCATGGACGGTTGGCAGATGGAACGGTATGGCCAGTTCCTTTAAGCTTTGCGCCTAGCGGTGATCGTAATCGTAAGGTTATTGCGGGGTTGTCTATCGGTGATGAAATTGCCCTTGTTGATTACCGCAATGAGCCTGTGGCCATAATGGAGATTTCAGATCTCTTTGATTACGATAAAACGCACCGGGCAAGTAAGTTGTTTGGAACGACCGATCGTTCCCACCCTGGTGTTGATTCTATTTACGAAAGAATGGGGGAGCGCGCGCTTGGCGGCCCAATACAGTTGTTGCAACGTGCGAGCTGGGGTCCTTTTGAAAAGCTTCGCCGGGCACCGGCAGATATTTGGCGTGAGTTTTATGAAGTGCAGCAATTTCGTTCTGTTGCCGGCTTTATTACTGGTGCCAATCCGCTTCATCGAGGACACGAGTACATTCATCGTAATGCGCTAGAAGAGATTGATGGTTTGTTTTTACAGCCCCTCGTTGAAATGGCCAAACGGGAATATGTTCGACATGAGTATCGTATGCTTTCATACCGTAGCGTTATCGAGAGCTACTATCCGAAAGATCGAGCAATCTTATCCCCCTTGCGCGTAACCTATATATTTGCCGGTCCCCGAGAAGCGGTGCTCCATGCCTTAATTATGAAAAATTATGGCTGTACGCACGCGTTGATTGGCCGGGACCATGCTGGTATTAGTGATTTTTATGACAAATATGCCAGCCATACCGTCTTTGATGAATTTACACCGCAAGAACTGGGTATTGACGTCCGTTTATTTCATGAGGTGTTTTATTGCACGCGTTGTGCCAGCCATGCCACCGTGCAAACTTGTCCGCATGATGAGCGTTTCCGGTTAAATATTTCGGGAACAGGTATCCGGGAAATGTTGCGCCATGGGGTCATTCCTCCAAAAGAGGTAGTTCGTCCTGAGTCGGCCCGCATCGCCATGCAGGGGGTTCAGCCAAAAGGTTTGGATGAGAATCAGAAAGGTACATTGCCGGTGGCCAAGGTTATCCAAAGTATGTTTCCCTTTTATTTAACGCATAGTCGCCTGGGTGGTACCATGCGTCAAACGCCACTAACGCCAGAGGAATTGACAGCACGAGATCTGGAGGTTGCAATTATGGATGTGCGGGAGAATGCCAGCAAAATCTATGGCGATATCTATCAGGAATATCGCTTGCAAGCAGACCATAATGCCCAAGTGCAGCCGGCATGGATCATAGATAGCCATGTCGCCATGCGTAAGCAGCAGGAAATGGTAATCGAGAATTTACAGGAAAAAGTTGATGATGCGCCGGAGCAAACCTCGAATGAGTTTATGTATCAAAATAAGGAAGAAGCACAGCGTGAGCTGACAGCTGCCAATCGTCAGCTAGAGCTTAGTCCAGCCATTATTGGGGAGGAAGATCGCCATAAGCAAGTATGGAATCCGCTTCCCTATAAGCGTTATCGTGGAATTGATGATTAAATAGGTAAAAAGAATGGCAGATTTAGAGCGGATTGTGCACTATGCTAATGAGCATGAGTCACACTGGAGTCGGCAGATAGATGGCACTTTTGGTGCCCATCAGAAGGAGCAACCCCCTTGGAATAAATTGTTAGGACCTATTCATGACAGAGGGCCTGCAACTGGTGTGATATTACATAAAGGTAAAAAGTTAATTGATTGGGGTACGCCTGATCGCGCTGATTTAACGTATAGCGTGGTTAAGACCTACTTGGCTCTCGTTGCAGGTGTGGCATGGGATAAGGGTTTAATTACCGATATCGATTCTAGGGTGGGCAGCCAGCTCCCAGGTATTGGGTTTGATAGTGATCATAATCACACTATTACATGGCGCCAACTGTTGCAGCAGACCAGTGAGTGGGAAGGAACTCTATGGGGTATTCCCGATCAGGTTGATCGAAACAGTACTGCCACTTATGGGCGGCCGGCGTCTGGACCCAAGGGAGCGGCTCGTCCACTACAGGAACCAGGCAGCTATTGGGAGTATAACGATATCCGTGTTAATCAGCTTGCATATGCTTTACTGATGCTTTTCAAGCAGCCGCTGCCAGAGGTATTTTTTCAGTACATCATGACTCCTTTGCAAGCAAGTGATAATTGGCAGTGGGTAGGCTATGAGAACTCTTGGGTCACTATAGATGGTAAGCGCATGCAGTCAGTAACTGGAGGCACACACTGGGGTGGTGGAATGTCCATCAGCGCGAATGATCAAGCTCTGATTGGAAAAATGATGCTAAATGATGGTAAGGCCGGTGATACGGTGGTTTTGTCGTCCAAATGGATAGAGCAAATGATTACACCGTGTGCTATTGCTCCCTTTTATGGTTATATGGTTTGGCTTAATACCGAACAAAAGATTTTTGATAGTCTTTCGGAATCTGCTGTGATTGCCGTTGGTGCAGGAAGTTCGCTGGTGTGTTTGGATAGGGAGTACGATCTTATTGTTGTAATTCGTTGGATTGAAGCTAATGCTGCGAATGGCTTATTGAAGAAAGTTATTCAAGCAATAAATGATTTGGCATAGATAGAGATTATTATGAATATTGGAAAAAATAAATTCCGCCGTTACATTGGAGTGTTAGGCTTCGCATTTGTTTTCGCTTCCCCTGTACAAGCAGCTTATCCGTCTCAGCCGGTGAAAATGGTAGTTGGCTTCTCTGCTGGTAGCAGTATTGATTTGGTAGCCAGAGCGGTAGCTGATCAGCTTTCCGACAAACTCGGAGAAAGTGTAATTGTAGAAAATAAGCCAGGTGCTGGGGGTAACATCGCCGCGAGCTATGTTGCTCGTGCCGATGATAATGGTCACACCTTGCTGGTAATTGCCAATAGCATTGCTATCAGTCCTGCACTTTATAAGGACTTGGGCTTTGATCCAAGAACTGATCTTCAACCAGTAGCGTATGTTGGAATTGGACCTGTTGATTTAAAAGTGAATACCAAGGTGGGGGTAAACAGTCTCGATGAATTAATTGATTATGCAAAAGAAAATCCAGGTAAGTTGGACTATAGCTCCTCTGGGGTAGGAGGTACACCTCATATGGCTACCGTGTATTTTCAGCAAGTTACTGGTACGCAGTTGACACATATCCCATACAAAGGGGGTGGGGATGCGATGGCGGCATTAATGGGCGGTCAGGTTGATTTGCTGATAAATCCGTTATTAGGGACATCAGAAACTGAGGGTATTAAAACATTAGCGATTACCGGGGATGACCGCTCAAAACTGGCTCCTGATGTGCCTACATTTAAAGAGTTAGGATATCCAAAATTTGATATAGGAGTCTATTACGGCATTATGGGACCAGCAGGAATGCCAGTGGAGGTTGTGGATCAGCTCAATAATGCTGTTAATGAGGTGCTCGATCAAGAAAAAGTAAAAGAGCGATTAACGGATAGATATGGCGTTGTTCTTGAGCCGCGTAGTGTGGGTGAATTTAAAGAGTTCCTCGAAAACGATATGCAGCGATGGGAGACGCTCGTTCAGGATACTGGAATTACAATTGATTAGATTAGGGTAGGGTATGCAGTTACCAGACTATTATCAAGACGCACCAAGCATCACTTTATATGACCCATTGGCGGACTTTTTGGGGGCTTCGCAAGATGGTCTGCTGACGTACACCTACGCCGATGCCGTGCAACTCGCTGGGCATTCTTGCCCAACGGTTGCGGGGGCGTATCTCATGACAGTAAAAGCCCTCAAGCATTTGTACGGCGATCAGATTCCTGAGCGTGGTGGGGTTCGTGTGTATTTCCCAGACAGTATTCAAGCAGGGGTGACAGGGGTGATGGCAAATGTGATTGCACTTTTGCTTGGTGTTACTGATGATACTGGTTTTAAAGGCTTGGCAGGTCGTTTTGATCGGCGCAATTTATTGTTTTCAGATGCGGGATTTGAAGGGGATGTTGCGTTTGAGCGTGTCGATACAGGTCAGCGTGTTACGGTGACCTATCACGCTAGAATTATTCCACCGGCTGCGGAAATGATGCCCGCTTTGCAAAATGCGATTAACGCACCACTGGGTAGCCCAGAAAGTCGTGAGTTCTTAGTATTTTGGCACGATAGGGTGCGGCGTATTTTTGAACACGCTAATGATGCCAGACTAATTTCTTTGCATTAAACTGACAGAAGCACAACTTTTGGGAGAACGAATGCCTCAACCATTTGATTTCTATTTTGATTTTTCTTCTCCCTACGGCTATTTGGCCAGTGTACAAATTGAGGATTTGGCTGCGTCTTTAGGTCGTAGAGTGAACTGGCACCCTATATTATTGGGCCCCATGTTTAAAGAAACGGGTGCTTTACCTCCCGTTAACGTGCCACTAAAGGCGGATTATGCTGAAAAAGATTTTGCTCGTAGCGCCGCTTTGTTTGATATTCCCTATCGGCATCCCAAAGAGTTTCCAATAAATACCATTGCCGCCGCTCGTGTTGCCCATTGCTTAACTCAGGAAGACATGGCATTAGCGGCAAAGTTTTGTAAACAAACCTATGTTGCATTTTTTGCTGATAACCAAGATATTCGCGATTTGGAGGTTTTGCGTTCTCAGCTACAGTCAGTTGGAGCCGATGCGGAGGCAGTCCTAAACCAAATTCAGACGGATGAGGTCAAACAGGCGTTGAAGCTTGCCATTAATGATGCAATGTCGCGGGGCGTTTTTGGCTCTCCTTTTGTGTTTTTTGATGATGAGCCCTTTTGGGGATTTGATCGCCTGCCGCATATCCGATTGTGGGCACAGCAACAAGGAAAAGTGGCATAAACACATGGCGTTGCTTACAAACGCAATCAGATAATTAAAATCTATGCCTTTTGTGTGGATAGTTACCGCGGTTCTTGGCGTTTCACAGCTGCTGTGGGGAGTCGCGGCGTGGGGATTACATTGGTGGCTTAAGCCAATATTACCTGCCCAAATTCGGGTTGTTTGGTGGATTTTACTGGTCGTATTAGCAGCGGATGGGCTGTTATATTGGGCATATAAAGCCACCACCCCAATGCATTGGCGATGGATCATCACCTATTTGTTAATCGCATTCTATGGTCTATTATTTACGCTGTTTGGCGGTCTAATTTACCGGGTGGCGGGTTATTGGATCAATCCAGATCTTGTGGCTCGTGGTTTGCGGGTTTCCATGCCTATCGCGTTGGCTTTATTGCTTGGTCTTGGCTGGTATAACGCCTACGTTCCTCATACTGTTTATTACCCCATCACATTAGATAAACCCCTTGCTCGTCCGTTGTGCATTGCGTTAATTAGCGATACTCATTTCGGTGCTTTGGTGGGTCACCATCATATTCGGCATTTAACCAACATTCTTGAAACTGTTCAGCCCGATATGCTCTTGCTTGCGGGTGATATTATGGATGACCTTCCGCAGGAATACGAGCGCCAGGGGATGGCAGATAGCTTGCAGCAGATCCGGCTACCGTTGGGGCAGTACGCGGTTTTGGGTAATCATGATAATTACCGTCATGTACAGTCCGACATTGTGAATCATATAGAGCAAGGCGGGTTTCAGGTTTTACGCGATGAGCGGGTGCTGATTGACCACCGCGTATGGCTTGTTGGTCGTCGGGATAAGGAAGAGCCCCGTTTGCCGGCTGCTGATTTGGTGCCGGAGTCTACATTACCGATTATTTTGCTAGATCATCAGCCCGAAGGTATGACTGAAATGGCAACCTCTGGCGCAGATTTAATCCTTTCGGGACATACTCACGGAGGTCAGGTTTTTCCTGGAACAACGCTGGTGCGATTATTTCAGCGGTATATTCATGGCCACTATATTCTAGATCAGGCCCATCTAATCGTTACAACGGGGCTCGGGTTATGGGGGGTTCCGCTTCGTTTGGGAACAAGATCTGAAGTCGTAATTATTGAATTATCTGGCTCTTGAAAAATTTTAAAGTGTCTCCATATTAGAATTAACGAATATTCATTCAGTTGATTAAGGAGGCCCATGATGGCAAGAAATCTTACTCGTTTTAATCCTTTTGGTGATTTAGCCGATTTTGATAATTTACGAACTTTTGATGAGTTTTTTAACCGCTTCCCGTTAGCGAGCAGAGTGAGTACAGCGGTAGATCAGCCTCGCATGAGTATCGATGTCACCGAAACGGATGACGCGTATACCGTTAAGGCTGAGGTGCCCGGTGCACGCAAGGAAGATGTAAAAGTATCGGTAGAAGACAACATTGTCTCTATCCGCGTTGAAAAATCTCGTGATGAGGTTGAGAAGGATGGTGAAACCGTGTTACGGCGCGAACGTTATCATGGTGTTCAAAGCCGTCGTTTTAGCTTGGCACACGAGATTGATTCGGCAGCTGCTACGGCGAAATGTACTGATGGTGTTTTAGAGCTGGTATTACCGAAAAAAGTTAATACGCAAGGTGCGAAAACACTAGAAATTCAGTAAAGCAGCCCTTGGTAGGGTAACAAGCCGGCTCTCCGTAGCCGGCTTGTCTTTTTCTAAGTGTTGAATTAGGTCGGCGGTGGTCGATTGGCGCGTTAGCATCAGGCAACGTGCTTCGTGCGTACGCACCCGCGTCGTATGCCAGCAGCCAACGTTCATGCAGACGCCTATTCCTGGAGAGATGGAAAACGCAGTCAGTGTGGAGAGGTCGGGTTCACCTTGGGGGTTGCTTGCCGCCACAATGTGGAGAATCTCTCCAACCAATGGAACAATTACCTGTTGCGTTTTGAGGTGAACCTCCAAGGTATCGATGCGTGCATCTGTGAGGCGATAATTTACCCATAAGATTTCCGGCTGCCCGTCCGCGCCTACTTTAAACAGGTGCTCTTGCCAGAAATCTGTGGCGGGATTACTGAAAACCGGTCGGCTTCCATCTGTGGGTAGGGGCTTTCCTAGCATCATGCCGTAGGGTTGAAAAGTCTCGGGTGTTAACGCTTGAATGGTTACTTGTATGGACATCGTTATTTATTTCCGGGTTGAAGACTGATCTTGTGTATTAATGTGTAAGCCTATCATGGTCCAGCCAGCTTCAGGGTTTAGCTTGCGGTCTAAGGTAAAGGGACGCGCGTAACCTTTGGGAGTAATGGCGAACAAGGGGTAGGTGCGGTTGTTTTTTGTGGAGAGGTAGTCTTTAAACCCAAAACTCCCAGTTAAGGTGGTGGCCTTTATTTCGGCACCTGAATGCAGCAGATTGGATAGGCGCCAATATCCCAGGCCCTCACCAAACAATGTACGGCCGCGTAAAGCTGGTGCGGGGGCATGCTTGTCTTGCATGTCATCCATTTGGGAGCGCGGTAGGCTAAATACTTTGTTTTTGCCATACTCATCCCGTGCTCTAAGCATGATTAGCTGATTCACATGGTCGCGTGCACCAAGTGCAAGTAGCCGTCCTAAGCCGGTGGTGTCCATGTGACGTTGGGCGTGTTCTGATACTGGCATACCAAAGTAGGTGGGTAAACCTAACATGCGGGCCTTTGAGAGGCTATACCAGTCGCTGTCACACAAGCGTACCGGAATCTTCTGTGCTTGCAACGCAAGTCCTATGGCTCTTGCGACGGGATTGGCGCCAACAATCAAAAATCCTATGGGCTCCGGCTCAGTCACTTTAAGTAATTTGGCAATGGGTCGGGCGGTTAGGCTTTGCCAAATAACACTTCCCATGATCACAAGAAAGGTGAGCGGTAGCAAAGCTTCTGAATGTTCGACCTCCAACGTGTCAAGACGCAGCGCGAATAAGGCTGATACGGCAGCAGCCACAATTCCCCGCGGCGCAATCCAGGCCAGTAAAGCGCGTTCCCGCCAGGACAGTTTGGAGTTTACGGTGGAGACAGCAACGCTAATTGGACGAATTATAAGAAACATAACTACTAACAACGCAACGGCCTTCCAGCCTAATATCCCTAAGAGCTCCAGATCCATCCGTGCTGCAAGGATAATAAATAAGGCGGAGAGCAACATTTGGCTTAAGGTAGCTTTGAATGCCAGGATGTCTTCTACGGGCACGCCGGGTTGGTTCGCCAACCAAATGCCCATAATGGTGACGGCGAGCAATCCCGATTCGTTATTAAAGGCGTTGGAAATGGCAAAGGTCGTTACCATAATGGCCAAAACACCGAGACTCACCAGGGATTCGGGAAGCAGTTTTTTACGGAGTAATGCGGTGGTAACGGCCCCTGAAAGAATTCCCCCCACACTGCCACTGAAAATCGTGATACCAAATACCCACATGGCGTGTTGCCAGCTGTAACTGGAGTGCAAGGCGACTAAGAGTTCGTAAGCTAGGACGGCCAATAATGCCCCAATAGGGTCAATCAGAATCCCCTCCCAACGCAAGGCATTGGCAACGGGAGCGACTGGCCGAACAATTTTTAATAAGGGAGCAATAACTGTGGGGCCCGTGACAACGGTGATGGCACCAAAAAGGAGGGACAAGTCCCAGGGAAAACCCATGATCCAGTGTGATGCAATGGCAATCAATCCCCAAGCAAGCACAGTGCCCGACGTTACCAAGCGTCGAACAACCTTTTCCAGGCCTCGGATTTCCCGAAAGCGTAGCGTTAAGCTGCCTTCAAATAGGATAATGGAAACCGAGATGGACACCATTGGGAATAATAAATTGGTAAACAGCGCATCGGGATCCAGTATGCCGCCGACAGGGCCGACGGCAAGTCCTGCTAATAATAAAAATAAAATAGCAGGTAACCGTAGCCGCCAGGCTAGCCACTGGGCCGTCATTGCGACAAATGCAATGCCGGCAAGCAACAGCTCGGGGTAATCACTCATACGTTGATCTCACTATCCAGATGGATCAATAAAAAAAGCAGGCTCCGTATATGAGCCTGCTCTTTTAAGGAAAGTGGGGTAGATGTTACGCTTTTTCTAGCCAGTCTGCCAACTCATCCGCATGTTCTTCTTCATCCATTAGAATATCTTCTAGTAAGCGGGTCGTGGTAGGGTCTTTATCTCCAATAAGTGCAATGAGCTGGCGATAGATTTCCACGGCCACACGCTCCGCTAGCAGATTCGCTTTAATCATGTCTTTTAAGTCAGTTGACTCATCATAGTCGGCGTGGCTGCGTTGCGTAAGATTGTCGGGATCCAGCATGGGCGCGCCCCCTAACTGCACAATACGCTCAGACAAGCTATCTGCATGTTTCATCTCTTCTTCTGCATGGACCATAAACTCTTCAGCGATGGCTGGTGAGGTAATGCCTTTGGCAGTGAAATAATGTCGGCGATAGCGTAATACACATACCCATTCGGTAGCCAAGGCATCATTTAGTAATTCACAAATGCGCTTGGCATAAGGTTGCACGCTTGGCGTAACCGCACCGTCGCCAGGCGTTGCACGCGCTTGGGCAATAGCTTCTTCATTTAAGGTCATGTCATTGGAGAGGCTCATATGGTTCGTCCTTATTGGTACATAAATACCGTACACTGGAGTTGTCCTAAAGCATAACGTAGCGTGAAATGGGATAGGGCGTCAAGACATTTTACGGAGGGAAACATGCATTCTGACTTAATCATTGAAGCCAGGTCCCGGGATCTTGGTGGCGGTTTTATGGTAGGTCGTGTGCTGCCACAAGCACGACAGCGGATGGTGGGGCCATTTGTTTTCTTTGACCAAATGGGACCAATGGATTTTGCTGCTGGTAGCCCACTGGCGTTAGATGTAAAACCGCATCCTCATATCGGTCTGGCAACCGTTACCTATCTATATAGTGGATCAATGACGCACCGCGATAGCTTGGGTTATAAACAAGAGATCCTCCCAGGGGAAGTGAACTGGATGATTGCCGGTAAAGGGATCACCCATAGTGAGCGTTTTGAGTCGGCGCGCGTGCATGGTGCCCACATGCATGGTATTCAAGCGTGGGTGGCTTTGCCCGAGGAAAATGAAGAGGATGAACCTTTGTTTTTTCATTACGAAGGAGAACAGCAATTGCCCGTTTGGCAGGAGGATGGCGTTCGTGCCCGTCTTGTTGCCGGGACGATCGACGGTGTATCTTCCCAGGTAAAAACTTACTCACCGTTGTTTTATATGCATTGGGAG
>Ga0209487_1001195_pt1 | contig 22260 bp, 15 predicted proteins | sample Poulit2012_FD_187524 | JGI IMG/M metagenome (GOLD analysis project Ga0209487, IMG submission 187524) | Agricultural soil microbial communities from Georgia to study Nitrogen management - Poultry litter 2012 (SPAdes) (version 2) | ecosystem: Environmental > Terrestrial > Soil > Agricultural land...
TTCATCTGTGCCGCCACCTCTGAGTTCAACGCCAAAATCTTTTACTGCGCGGTTCATCTGATCTTCAGAAATCAATCCTGCTTTCCGGCGTTTGCCACGTCCTCTGCCAGCTGCCTTTGTGCGGCTCATGATTCTTCCTGCCCCGTGGACGGTACTATAAAAAGCTTCCTTACTTTTTTCGGATTCTTTACCCTCAAGGATAACGGAAATATCGCCCATACTGCCACCGACAAACCCGCGTTGACCTGGTGCAGCAGGGGTCGCGCCTTTACGAACAACAATATACTCTTTCCCGTCATGCTCTTCTTTCCATGCATAGTTATGATGATTATGAACTTCATCCAGCGCACGTGCATGTAAAATATCAAGGACTTGATTGATAACGATATCACGCCCTGCATAGGCATATTGTCCAGCTAGCTTCATCGCTCGGAAATACATTTGTCCGAGATCACTATCCATATCAAATAGAGTAGGTGCCACGTCCATGCTTTCGCGAGGCGGGTTCACGAAAAAGTCTCTATCATTAGCAAGGTTTAAAAACCCCGTAGCCGTTCGGTGCCCAAACCCTCGACTACCAAAGTGGTTCCCAACCCATACATCATCTGTTTTTTCATCAACTAATATATCGACATAATGATTCCCTGACCCGCATGACCCGAGTTGTTCTCTCGCTAAGGATTTTAATTTATCATGTTCATGCTTACCAATATCGCGAAACACGTTCCAATCAGGGTCGTCAAAAAGATCGTGGTCAAACTTTCGTCCACCTTTTTTGCCGACTCCAAAAGGAATCGTTGCTTGGAGTTCATCCATAATTGTTTGCATGTTGTCTTTAATATCATTGTATTTTAAATTAGTCTTAACTGCCTTATTGCCACACCCAATATCGTAACCTACACCTGAGGGTGAAATTTGTCCATCATAGACTACGACACCGCCAACAGGTTGACTGTATCCATAATGTCCGTCAGCACATAATACTCCACCGATAACATTTCCCGTTTCCAAGCAATGATTGAATTGCCTCAGTGTATTATCATCATGCTTTCCGAAAATAACTTTATTCATTTCATCTACCCCCTATATCCTTTATACCATAAAGCCTGAGGATGGGCTAGGAGAGTGGAATGTGAGGGGGAGAACGATTGGTTTTAGAGATTTTTTGGTATACTAAAAGGAATTAATATGGGTAATTTTATTTTTAAGTGAGGAGTGGATGACTATGAAAATTATTATTGCCCCTGATTCATTTAAAGAAAGCATGTCGGCGTTGGAAGCGGCTAGCGCGATTGAAGCTGGATTTAAAAAGAGTATACCAAAGGCGGATTACATAAAAATTCCTATGGCTGACGGTGGAGAAGGGACGGTTCAATCGCTCGTTGATGCAACGGGTGGAAGAATTTTGAAAGAGTTAGTGACAGGACCGCTCGGCGAATCTGTGGAAGCTTTTTACGGAATAACAGGTGACGGGAAAACGGCGGTGATTGAAATGGCTGCTGCATCAGGACTTCATCTTATTCAGAAGGAAGAGCGCAATCCACTTTATACTACGACACGTGGGACGGGGGAGTTGATTTTGGCCGCACTTCATGACGACGTGGAGCAGATAATTATCGGAATCGGTGGCAGTGCAACTACTGATGGGGGAGCAGGTATGGCACAAGCATTGGGTGCAAAACTCCTTGATTCGTCAGGCACTCAAATTGGTTATGGCGGCATTGCTTTAGAGAAGTTACATTCTATAGATTTGAAGAGATTGGACAAGAGACTATTCGACGTTGAAATTAATATCGCTTGTGATGTTGATAATCCATTAACCGGCGAACACGGAGCAGCGGCTGTTTTTGGACCACAAAAAGGAGCTACACCTAAGATAGTTGCAGTGCTTGATGAAAATCTTAGTCACTACGGTGAAGTGGTCAAAAAAGAACTTGGGAAAGACATTTCAACTATTCCAGGAGCTGGAGCAGCAGGAGGGCTCGGTGCAGGCTTGATCGCTTTTTTAGATGGGGATTTAAGACGGGGCGTTGACGTCGTGATAGAAACAGTGCAACTGGAATTGGCGATGGAAAATGCATCTCTAGTTATAACTGGCGAAGGGAAAATCGATAACCAAACAGCGTATGGAAAAACTCCGCTCGGCGTCGCTAAAGTGGCTAAGAAATTTGGTGTACCAGTTATTGGAATTGCTGGCATGGTGGATTATTGTGTGGAAGACAACCATGGACTTGATGCTGTTTTTTCCATCGTTCCAGGACCCATCTCTTCGTCTGAAGCAATGGAGAGAGCAGAAAAGTATACAGAAGCGCTGGCAAAAAATATTGCCGAGCTCATTCAGATAGGGAATTTATAAAGGAATTGGAAAGGCTGGTAAGAATAGTGTAAGATCTATTCTTATCAGATTTTATTCTTCAGCTGGGACATGTTGCTTGTAAAGATGAAATAGACGGGCGAAGAATATGCAAAAGACCTTCATAGTTCAATGGAGGTCTTTTCCCCCTTTATAAACCTAAGAAAAAATCCTTCATAAAGTTTATGAAGGATTTATCGTTACCAATTTAATTTTATGCTTAGCCTTGTGTCTGATACATCGTCTTCCTGCCTTCTTCAATCTCAGGATGGAATTGGATTGAAGCCTCGGCGCGAGTCTTTTGAACATTCTCCATTGCTTTTTTAATTTGTTTATCAAGATTTGCTGGTTTGTCAGTTTTCCTTTTAGCAATGGAAAGACCTGCGACAGTTCCCTGTGCACGTGCAACTTTTGCACTTTCAATACCCGTGATGTTACCCGCAACATAGAGACCGTCCAGTGGTGTTTCCATTTTTTCGTTATGAACCGGTACGTGACCTCCTAATGATTCAACAAATTGAGTCGGGCATCCGGCGACGGCTGCAAGTTCGGCTAATGGATATAAGCCACCGGCAATACAAACGAAGTCGACTTCAATTGTTTTTTCCGTCCCCTTAATGATTTTTCCTTTTGTTGTCACATTGCATATTGTAACTGATTCAACTTTATCTTCTCCATTAATACTCGTGATAGCTTTACGAACATGGATCGGCATGCCCCACATTTTAACGCCGCCCTTAGGGTAAAACTTCACAGCCATTTTACGAATCAAGGATGATCCTTTAGCAAATTTACTTCCGAATCGTAGAAACGCAGATGGTGCAAGGTGGGCAATTCTGACAAGTCCGTCCATAACTTTTTGCGGATGAGCATGATCTTTTGTCACTGAATTTTGTACAGGTAAAGTCATGCTTTCGAGGTCGATACCCGCGAGTTGTAATTCACGAGCGATGGCTGCAGATAAAACGTTCACACCAACTACAATTCCTTTTTCACCGACTTTTACCCGGTGCACATTGGTCATAACTTGCGCTGCACCGATCGACATGACACCAGGTAATGTCCAACCAGGGATGGGAGCTGCCGTTTCAGCTGCACCAGTCGCAATAAGAACATTTTCAGTATTAATATTCGCATCTGGTGTATGAACGGTAAAGCCGTTATCGATTTTTTCAATATGATAAACGGAAACGCCTAGTCTAATTTCCGTATCAAGTTCAAACGCTCTCTCTTTTAAAATATCGGTTTCCTTGATGCCATTCCACCATTCGCCATTCGGCTCTTGATGGAGTTGTCCAAGGAGGCGGCCACCCATTTTAGGGAATTCATCCAATACAAGGGTTTGTAAACCATTCTCACGGCACGAGATAGCCGCAGCTAATCCAGCGGGGCCAGCACCCACGATGACAACATCATACATGTGGATCACCTTCTTTTTCCATTCGTTTATATGTTTTTTCAAAATCAGCATACGTGCGCGGTAAATCGGTAGCGCCATCTTCTGATTTAAGTGGATCTGGCTCCATTTTTCCACTTTCAACGATCATATCTGCTTGAATTGGTGTCATACACGCTCTGATGCCTGATTCGTCATTCACTGTAACCCGGCACTCAAAGCAGTGACCGATATTACAGTAAATGCCTCTTGGATGTCCAGTTTCTTCGTGAACACGTAATTTGCGGATCCCGTTAGCAAGTAAAGCAGAAGCAATTGTGTCCCCTTCATAGCCTTTGTAAATTTTTCCATCAAATGTAAAAGAAATCACATTACGTGGTTCGATTTTGCCAAGGACAGGATGATCTGTAATTCTATTATTCTTCATAATCGACACCCTCCTTCAGTTTTGTAAGCGAAACAGGGCGCACGGGAGGTTGAACCTTTAACGGAATATTGTCATCCGGCGTTTCTCCAGTTATTTCTTCTAATACGGCATCAACAGCTGGTCTGCACGTTCTTCCGCCACAATATCCCATACCTGCTCTAGTACGCAGTTTTATTTCTCTAGCAGATTGTTCGTATTTGCAAGCTGTATCTTTAATATCTTTTAATGAAACTTCTTCACATCTGCAGATGATCATTTTGTCATCCATAGCGCGCTTCCTCCTTTGTGTATAAAAAACTATGTAAATGCTTACAATTAATCAGATAGTGGTTGCATGTTATTTAATGCTATTCTAACATATATGATACAATAGATATGAATTTTTGCATAAAAAATAATGATTTATTTACTTGTATTTAACGAAAATTGATAGTCTAGTAAACATAGGGCAAGGGGAGGAATAAATAATGAAAAAAGCAAACCACACAGATGTAGCGATTATCGGGGGAGGTATTATGGGCTCTGCAATCGCTTACTATGCTTCTAAATCCGGGCTTGATTGCATGCTAATTGAGAAAAACGATATTGCGAGTGGAACGTCTTCACGGTGTGACGGGAACGTAACGATTGTTGATAAAGACCCAGGATTTGATAGTCAAATGTCGCTGGCAAGCCAGGAACTCACCATAGAGTTAAATAAAGATCTTGAATTGCCTTTTGAATATAGGGAATTAGGTAGTATTCTAGTTTGTGATAATGATGCTGAAATGGAAGCAGCTGAAGATTGGGTGAAAATTCAAAAAGATGCTGGTTTAAAATTTAACGTCTTGGACCGTGAAGATATACGTCAAGAATCCCCATTTTTTGCTGACGATATCCCAGGAGGCTTAGAGTGTGAAACAGATTCTTTAATCAACCCATATCTCTTCTGTTACTCTTTAGTCGAACGTGCAAGAAAATATGGTTTAAAATTGAAAACCCATGCTGAAGTGACGAATATTACTAAAAAGAAAGACTTTATTATAGATACGACAGCCGGAAAAGTGACAGCTAAAAAAGTAGTAAATGCTGCGGGGATTTGGGCGCCGTTCATCGGAGAAATGCTCGGCATAAATATTCCCATCGTCCCTAGAAAAGGCCATATCATCGTTGGCTCTCGCTCAGAACCAGTCATGATGCGTAATGTCATGGAATTCGGTTATTTAATGAATAAGTTTGAACGTGAAAGAATTGCTGATCCATTAACCCAAAAGCACGGTGTTGCCCTTGTCCTTGAGCCTACTGAAAGTCAGAACTTCCTCCTTGGAAGTAGCCGTGAATTTGTCGGATATGACGGAAGCATTAACATAAATGTCGTTAAAGCAATCGCGAAACGAGGATTAAGATTCTTTCCGAAAATGGATGATTTCAATATTATTCGCTCGTATACAGGTATGAGACCTTGGACGGAAGATCACTTACCGATTGTCTCTGAAGTTGAAGACGTGCCTGGCTTCTATATTGCAGCTGGTCATGAAGGGGATGGAATTAGCTTAGCGACGATTACCGGAAAACTTATCGAAGAATTAATTTTAGAAAAAGAAACAACTATTCCAGTTGAACCACTACGCTATGACCGTTTTAAAAAAGTTCCAACCGCTTAATGATTGAGAAGTGACTATTTAATTCAATAGATGTATAATAAGCTATCATCTTTTAAAAGATTGATAGCTTTTTTGTTAAAATAATTGACGTAATTTTTCAGATAGTTTACTGTTAATAATATTAAACTTTATAACTATCAATACATATTAATTTTTAGTTAATGACATCAGGAGGACAACATGTTAAAAGTATTGAAGATTGGAAGCGCTTTTATTGGGATTATTGTTGGAGCAGGATTTGCTTCAGGTCAAGAAATTTTACAGTATTTTACTAGTTTCGGTTACTTAGGTATATTTGGTGCAATCGTGTCGACGGCTTTATTCGCTTATGTAGGGATGACCCTTGTAAGTGTGGGGAGCCGTTTAAAAACGACAAATCATAAAGACGCCTTTTTTGATATTAGTGGAAAAGTCTTTGGAACGATCATCGACTATATTATTATATTTACATTATTTGGGGTTGGCGTCGTCATGTTGGCCGGTGCAGGGTCACTACTTAATCAGCAATTTGGCTTATCCGCTTTCGTTGGAAGCCTCTTGATGGTCGTCTTAGTTGCCATTGTTGTCATGCTTAACGTCCAAAAAGTTATTTCTATTATTGGGAGTATTACACCGTTCTTAATTTTATTTATAATTTTGGCTGGTCTTTATAGTTTATTCACTATGGACTTGTCATTTGAAAAGTTAGAACCGATCGCTTTAGAGCATGAATCAGCTCTATCTAATTGGTTTTTCTCAGCTGTAAATTATGTTTCATTCAACACTGCTGTAGGAGCAGCGATGTCACTGGTGATGGGTGGAGCTGAAAAAAATCCAAAAGCAGCAGCACGTGGGGGCCTCGTTGGTGGACTAGGGCTTGGAATTATGATTATAATCAGTCATTTAGCTATTTTTTCAAAAATTGATGTTGTTGGTGCTTATGAACTACCGATGCTTAAAATTGTCGATCTCATTTCCCCTGTGCTATCATTTGTAATGACATTTGTCTTGTTCGGGATGATTTTTAATACAGCAGTAAGTATGTTTTATGCTTTTACAGCTCGATTTATGGTGATGAACACTCCAAAGGCAAATATATTCGTTGTAGTAACTTTAATTGTAGGCTTTATAGCGAGCTTTGCAGGATTTACTGGTCTGGTTTCATTCTTCTACCCGCTAATCGGTACTCTCGGATTAGTTTTGATTGGAGTTCTTATTTATGCTCCATTTAAGTTGGCACGGTATGAAAAGAAAGGGATTCAGTAATTATAATTGACTTGATAAAACTTAAATAGATTATTTATGGCTGTTCATCCCATCTAATGGTGGAGGGACAGCTTTTTTATCTTGTCGGCATTATACATATTTTAGATATGATATACATAAGGACCATTATTTAAGTACGAAAATGAGAAGCACTTCAATAGCAGGGCACAAAGGACTAGTCTTAAAGTACGTGTGTAAATGATTATATTGTTTATTGGGTTATTATGTAGTTCTAAATATTCAATTTAAAAAATGTACTAAAGTAGTATAGCCTTTGGAATAATCTTCTTTTATACTTAAACGTAAGAATATAATATTTTACTATGTGGAGGTTATTGATTATGTCAGGAAACATTCGTTTGAATCCAGAGGAACTAGAAGAGTTTGCGGGAAGATATGCTGATGAGAGCGGGCAGGTAGGAGAAATGGTAACTCGTTTGAGAGGGCTCATTGGCCAACTAACAGAAGCATGGGAAGGTGGAGCAGCGGAAGCTTTTGCTACACAATATGAAGAACTTGAACCATCATTCCAGAACATGCAAGTACTATTGGAAGATATTAGCCGTCAACTTTCTTCAAGTGCTAACACACTTAGAGATACAGATGCAAATATTGCTAGTCAGATTCGCGGATAATACATCTTTAATACTAAATGATAAAAAAAGTGCCGCAAATTTACGTGTCGGCACTTTTTCATTCTATCAGCATGAGTATATTAGACTATGATAATGGTCGGGGGAGAAAAATACGAGCGAGGCGAATGTTACGATGTATATCAATGTTACGGTTGATTTAAAACAATACAAGCAGTCTCCAATCGAGTTAAGATTATCGAATCAGCACTCCATCAAAAAGTTAATTGATATTGCTTGGCAAACAACAAATTTATCGATTAATCCACGAGAAGGTTATTGGGTTAGAATTCAAAATAAAGATAGGACCTTTGCGGGATCGCTCAGTCTTGAAGAGTGTGGAATCACAACAGGGGATCGTCTAGAAATATTATAATAGACATTTGATGTTAAGTGACAATCAGAGAGAGGTCCGTTGTAGGGGGAGGAATATGAGTGCCACAGGACGAAAAAAGCCGATCTTATTTAGAAAATAAACTGGATACAAAAATTACATATGATTCCGATAAAATCGAATTTGTATTCCAACGTGCGAAAGTAAAGTTGTCAGATGAATTGGAAATACATCTTTTAAAAACTATTAACCCTGAATTCAATAAAGAATTTACACTTACAGAGGACCAAGTCATTATAACTTATCATCCGCCAAAGTCATATGCACGATTTGAAAATATCTATAAAAATAGCATAAGAGCTAAATGGCAATTTGCTTATAACGTTATCCGCGCGATACGTAGTCACTCTATTGAAAGGGCTAAGCTTATTGTAAGTCCTGAAAACATTTTATTTGATCAAGGTCTTGTTCCTCATTTTTTACATTACGGAATAAGCGAAAGTATACCGCCGTATGAAGATAATGAAGAAAGACTATGGAAAGAGACAAAGGCGATTATAGCTGTTATAGCAGATAACAAACATGATTTTGCAACGTATCTAGCACACTATGAAACAATGGATTTACCAGATGTTGCAAAAGCAATTATGCATTCAGAATCTTATGAAGAAATAATCGATATTATTAAAGAAAACATTCAAAAAGACGATGCTTATGAAAAAACGGTGATTCATATCCCGGAGAGTAAATGGAAAGTTCGTCGATATATGATATGGATTTTGACGGTACTATTAATTCCGGCGATGACCTATAGTGTGTTTGCTCTATTTTTTAAAATTCCGGAGAGTGATGCATACGTTGAAAGTAATCGACATTTTCTACAGGATGAATATAGTTCTGTTGTCGATACATTAAGTAAATTTAACCATGAAAAGATGCCACGAGTTGTTCAGTATGAATTGGCCTCATCTTACATAGTTAGTGAATCATTGAGTGAAGAACAAAGGGAAAATATCCAAAATACTATTACCTTGCAAGCAGACCGGAAATATTTCTTATATTGGATTGATATTGGTCGTGGTAATTACCAGGAAGCTGTAGATACAGCAAGGCTTTTAGAAGATCGGGACTTAATCATTTATGGATTGTTGAAATTACGTGAAGATGTTAAAACAGATCAAAGTTTAAGTGGTTCCGAACGAGAAGATGAATTAAAAGAAATTCAGCGTGAAATTGACGAGTATCAGCAAGAAATGGAAGAAGAAAAAAAGGAGGCTGAAGAGGAAGAAAATCAAAAACAAGATAATAAAATAGAAGAATCATCGGATATGGATTCATCTGAACAAGAAGACAACGAAGATGATAAAGAAGATACTGTGGAGAAAGATGAATCAAAGAAAGATAAAGATAAATAAAAAATCAATGAAGGTTGAGCGTAACTTAGTTATATGAAATAACGAAAGTTTGGGAGTTAACCGAGTGTTATTTAGGAGGTGACAAGATGAGCCAGATATGGTTCTTTTATGACAAAACCCATCAATCAATAATGGTAGAGGAAGAAAAAGTAATAACATTAGGTAATGAGCTTCACCACACTGTGACTGTCCAGACATTTAAAGTTGAACCACATGTAACATTAGTTAAGTCTGATGAATCAAATGAGGTCAATGTCTATCAGGCTGATGAATTAGTTGGTACATTGACAGATGGAAACCAACTCGCATTAAAATGTCGCGACCAAAGCATCTATATTCAATATGAATCACAAACATATGAAGAAAATATGTATTATATTGGTAATCAAATTGAAATCTTATTTCCAAATGACCAGAAAAAAGTATTTTCAATGATTCATCATCAGGGTCAATGGCTCATTCAACCGTTAACTGCAGATGTTTATATCAACGGTATAAAAATAATGGAACGTTCAGAGCTTGCAATTGGGGATACTTTATTTTGTTCAAGTTTCTTTCTGATTTTAGAGAATCATGATGCATTAAAAGTAAAATCGAAACAGAATTTAACTTTTGATTTACCTTCGTTAAAAAAGCCAACAACCGTGATGAAACGTAAATACCCTAATTATAGACGTACACCAAGAATGATTTATGATCTACCAGAGGATAAAGTGGATTTCTCCTTTCCATCCGAAGAACGCGATAATGATCAAAAAGGATTATGGATGATTATTACGCCACCTCTGATGATGTTAATCGTAATGGGTGTTGTAGCTATGGTACGTCCACGCGGGATATTTATTTTAATCTCTATCACGATGTTTACAACGACTCTAGTGACATCTACGTTTCAGTATTTTAGAGAAAAGAAAAAACAACGTGAGAAAAAAGAAAAACGCATTCGCCTTTATACTAGATACTTGGAACAGAAAAGAGGAGAACTTCACAAGTTGTCCGAAAAACAGCGTGAAGTATTATATTTTCATTTACCTTCTTTTGAAAAGATTAAATATTTAACGGGGGAAATTAGCGACCGGATATGGGAACGTACGTTGGCGAGTCACGACTTCCTTCATTTCCGAGTGGGAAGGGCTTCGATTCCTGCAAGCTATGAAATGTCAGCTCAACGATCGGATACATCCAATCAAGAAATTGATGATTTATTTGAAAAATCTGAGGAACTTGTTAACCATTATGAAACGGTTAAAAATGCTCCGCTCGTTATTGACTTGGCTGAAGGAGCCATGGGGATGATCGGGAAGGATAGCATTGTAAAAAAAGAAATCCAGCAAATTGTTGGCCAACTTAGCTTTTCACAAAGTTATCATGATATCCGTATGGTGGCTATCTTTGATGAGGAAGAATATAAGTCTTGGGAATGGATGAAGTGGTTACCGCAATTTCAGTTACCACATACTTATGCAAAAGGTTTTATTTACAATGAACAAACACGTGATCAACTTTTAACTTCAATATACGAGATAATTAAAGAGCGTGAGCTCGATGAAGAGAGAGATAAGAAAATATTTACACCCCACTTTATCTTTATTGTGACTAATCGCCAGCTGATTTCTGAACATGCTATTTTAGAGTACCTAGAAGGTGAACATGATAATTTAGGAATTTCTATTATCTTTGCTGCTGACACAAAAGAAAGTCTTACAGAAAATATTCATACGCTTGTGCGTTATATTGACGAGACCCAGGGCGATATATTAATACAGCAGCAGAAAGCCGCTCATATTCCATTTAAATTGGATGAACACGGGCATGAAAATAATGAACGCTTTGCAAGAACATTACTTTCACTAAATCATCAACTAGGAATGAGTCATTCTATTCCAGAAAAAGTCACTTTCTTAGACATGTTTAATACGGATGAAGCTGAAAAAGTTGGGGTTAAGGAAAAGTGGAGAGAAAATCAATCCTCTAAGTCACTTGCCGTTCCTGTTGGCCTTAAAGGTAAAGATGATTATGTTTATTTAAACTTACATGAGAAAGCACATGGTCCTCACGGTCTTCTTGCAGGAACTACAGGTTCAGGAAAGAGTGAATTCTTACAATCTTATATATTGTCGTTAGCTGTTCACTTTCATCCTTATGAAGTTGCTTTTTTACTAATTGACTATAAAGGTGGAGGAATGGCTCAGCCATTTAAAAACATGCCGCATCTTCTTGGAACAATTACAAATATTGAGGGAAGTGAAAACTTTAGTAAACGTGCACTAGCTTCGATTAAGAGTGAACTCAAACGTCGTCAACGCTTGTTTGATGAATATGAAGTAAATCACATAAATGATTATACAGATTTGTATAAAGAGAGAGAGGCAGAATTACCATTACCACATCTTTTCCTCATTTCTGATGAGTTTGCTGAGCTTAAAAGTGAAGAACCTGAATTTATTAGAGAACTTGTCAGTGCAGCACGTATTGGACGAAGCCTTGGAGTTCACTTAATACTAGCAACGCAGAAACCAGGTGGGATTATTGACGAACAGATCTGGAGTAACTCACGATTCAAGGTCGCTCTAAAAGTGCAAGATGAAGGGGATAGTAAAGAAATCCTTAAAAATGGTGATGCGGCTAGAATCACAGTAACAGGTCGAGGTTATTTACAAGTGGGAAATAACGAGGTTTATGAATTGTTTCAATCAGCTTGGAGTGGAGCACCTTACACTAAGGAGGCAATCGGGGCAGAAGATGAAGTCGCGCTTGTGACTGATTTAGGTCTTGTTCCGCTGTCGGAAGTCTCCGCTGAAGAAAATGAAGGTAAGAAAGATAAAAAGACAGAAATTGATGCTGTTGTTGAAGAAATTGAGAGAGTGCAACATGAACTTAATATCGAAAAATTACAAAGTCCATGGTTACCACCATTGCCTGAACGCTTGGTTATGTCTGATGACGATATTGGTGAACCAAATCATTATTATATTGGATTGATCGATGAACCGGAAAAACAAAGTCAAACACCATACAGCTACGAAGCAGTAGAAGACGGAAATATAGGTATTTTTGGAACTTCCGGTTATGGAAAATCTACTACCTTATTAACTTTTTTATTAAATTTCGCTTCAGTAAATAGTCCGGAAGAATTTCAGTTTTATATATTTGATTTTGGTAATGGAGCTTTATTGCCATTACAACAGCTACCGCATACGGGAGATTATTTCCGTTCTGATGATAGACGTAAAATTGAGAAGTTCCTCGATTTTATTAATCATGAAATGGATAAGAGAAAAGAATTATTTAGGCAGTATGAAGTCAGTAATATTCAGATGTATAACACAATCTCTGAAGATAAACTACCACTCATGTTCTTAACTATAGATAACTTTGATCTGGTCAAAGAAGAAATGACAGATTATGAAAATAAATTCACTCAAATTGCTAGAGATGGTCAATCCTTAGGTATTTATACAATGCTGACAGCCACTCGGACTAATGCAGTTAAACACGCGTTAATGAGTAATCTGAAAACAAAAATTGCCCATTATTTTATGGATCGAATGGAAAAACACAGCATTGTAGGACGGACCGAATATGAAACCGAGGCTGTGGCTGGACGAGTATATATAAAAACCGATTCAGCCTATCTTGCACAAATATATTTACCTGTGGAAGGTGAGAGTGACGTTGAGGTACTAGAGAATTTAAAAGGTAAAGTTCAAGAATTAATAGAAAAATATAGAGACTCCAAAAAACCAATTGCAATTCCAATGTTGCCAAGAAAGTTAAGTTTACTGACATATCGAAATAATTATACCGTTGAAGAATCAGCAACATTGACAGCAATTGGACTTGATGAAGATTCGGTACAACCTGTTTATATTGATTGGAAGAGACATAATCACTGTCTAATTGTAGGCGATGCACAAAAAGGAAAGACAAATATGTTAAAAATCATGATTGACCAGATGCAAACGAAAGCGAAGGCAACCATTGGATTATTTGATTCAGTCAATCATTCACTAGCAGACTATGCTGATGATGATGAAATCATTTATATGGAATCTAAAGAACATATAGAAACATGGATTCAGATTGTAGAACAAGAATTTGCTCGCCGAGAGGAAATTTATCGAGAGGCACTTCAAGAACGTAAAGCTAACGAGTTAGAATTTGATTCGTACCTATTAATGGTAGATGGAATGAGTAATTTTCAGCAAAGTCTTGATTCGAAATTACAAACTAAACTGTCAACCTTAGTGAAAAATTATAGCCACCTTGGATTCCGAATGATCATTACAGGCATGGCTAATGAATTTTCAAAAGGATTCGATGCCTTTACGAATGAAGTCAAACAAATTAAACATGCCGTCTTGTTAATGAAAAAGACAGACCAAAATTTCATACAACTTCCGTATACGAGGAATGAGCCAGAAATTAAAGCCGGTTTTGGCTACTATATAGAAGTTGGAAAAGCAACTAAAATTCAAATACCTCTATATGATGTAGAAAGGGTGACAAGTGTATGAAACGTGGATATAAATCTTCCTTAGGACTAATAGCTAAAGTACTCATTATTCTATTGTTACCGCTTCTCATGTTTCGATATGTTGATAGCCATCCCACTTCTATAGCAAAAGACGATGACGAAGACAAGGGGACAAGAAGCGTTGCCGTTGTTAATGAAGACATGGGGTATGATAGTGGAACAGAAGATATTTCGCTTGGTCAAGATATTACGTCATTATTAAATGATCAAGATGATTATTCATGGGTTGTTATGAATAGAAGTGCAGCTGAACAAGGCTTTAGTAACCAAACTTATGATGCTATTATATATGTTCCATCAAACTTTTCCGAAAATGTTATGACCTTTAAAGATGAATCACCATCGAAAGCGTCAATAAACTATGTAATTCAGCCAAATTTAGAAGCAAAAGAACGACAAAGAATTCACCGAGAAATGGCTAACGCTAAAAATACAATCAACCAAGAAATGTCCACTATTTATTGGAATTATGTATCCCAAGAGGTAGACATAATTCGAGAGGAATTTGACAAAGTTCTGGAAAAAGAAATCGCGTTCCAAGATGCCATGTATTCCTTTTACACACCATCTTCAGAGACACTAGCAAATGAAATTGATAATCATAAAAACCGATTAGAAGGCATTCTGGATCAGACACAACGGGTTGATGAAGTTTCGACTGATAGTGCAAATAGTGCGACAGAGGCAGAAAATAAGATCAGCCAGTTTACAGAAGCGCTCGATGCATATAAAGAGAGTCAGTTTGAGCAGCAGCAGTTATTAGGGGAGTTTCAAGCTGAAAATAAATTGGCCGTTCAAGAAGGAGTAACTGGTTATAAAGAGGCTGTAGAGAATTATCTTGCAGAGATTGATGAACAAATAAGAAAATATGAATCACCAGTATATAGGCAAGATGAAAAGCTAGAACATATTAATCAAAGATTTTCGATGATTAATAGCTCCTTAAATAACGGTAAGCATGAATTTGATAAGTGGAACAAATCTGGTAATGACAACCTAAGAGGACAAATTATTACTTTAAATGTAGCTTTTTTAAATGAATACAATAGCAGGATGACGTTGGAATCTAAGGACGAAGTTTTATATACTATTGAAAACTACTTAACGGATAAAGGTGAAGATGACCACAAAAAACCAGATGAATATACTCCTGAGTCACTTGACTTTGAAAAAATCTATAATGATGTTCAATCTGTGAGGGTAGCCGTAGAACAATTAGAAGATATTATCGGTGACTCAATTGATGACTCAGACACTGGAGGGGAAGAAGAACCTAATCCTGAAAGTGAAAAAGATGTAGAAAATGTAGAAGATGAAAAAGATGAAAAAGATGAAAAAGATGAAAAAGACGAAGAAGATGAAGAAGCGGGAAATAGTGAAGTGCAAAACAACGTAGTTTCTTCACCAAATAACTCTACCATAAAAATAAATTGGGACACAGTGTACGAAGAACTTGACAAATTGGATGGAGAAAATGGAACCATCGATACATTAAAAAGCGAATTCGAATCAGAGAAAAATTCTTGGGAAAAACATATAAAGGCGTGGGAAGAAGCATACGAAGAATTAGAAAAGGTGAGAGGACAAGTTTCAACACCTTTAATTGAACAAATAGAAGAACAACAAAACGATATTCTTAATAGTGACAAGTTACCTGAAGTGTTAAACAGTGATGAAATTGCTGTATTAGAAGAAGCTTTCTTGGATAAGTCAGAATTAGAAAATAAGAAAATTCTCTCTTTATCTATATATACGAGTGACTTATCTACTTTATCTAATAATTTAACTGAAAGAGCAAAAATAAATCGACAATTAGTAAGGAAAGTGTTTGCAAGTGAAATAATGCAAGAAGAGCTTGAAAAGATGTATGACTTGGATTCTGATTTAACTAAAGAATTAAAAGGTATGTTTGACCAACTTGTAGATGAAGATGAGTCGATTGGCGCAATAACAAAGCTGGCAGAGAACTTTGATTTGTTAGTAGATGAGACAAATGAGTTTTTGGATGAATATGATGAAAAGGTTTATAATGAATTAAGCAAAATCACAAATACAATTGACGAATTGAAAAATGATGCCAATTCTATCGCTGAGCAAATTAGCGAAGTTAACAACGAAATTTATGACTGGGAAGAATCTCCATCGCTTGAATATCTAGACGGCCAGATGGTCTTCCAATACCAGCAGGGGACGGCATCTAATTTAGATAGTCTATCAGATCTTGTTTCATCTTTAGGAGAAAATCAAAATAATATTACATCTGATACGGAAGAGCTACAATCAAAAGTCAGTAGTGTCCAGGAACGTTCCGATGAACTCAACAATCGTTGGTCAACAAACGTTTCAACTACTGAGCAAGTACGAGATGATGTATATGATGTACTTGGAAACACAGTTGTTGATGGACAGTCAAATCCATACGTTTATGATTATCTAGCAAATCCAGTAAACGTAGAAGGTCAAGTGGATGGAAAAGTGTTATCTGAAACAGAAGACCGCATGCCACCAGTTGTCCTGTTTATTATTATTTTACTATGCGGATTGCTGATTGGGTTCTTAACGCAGTATTATTCCGGCAACTCATATCTCGTTCAAGGTGGATTGTTTGTCCTCTTGAATTTAGCAGTCGGTATGATCATTAGCATCTATGGTTTAAACATTTATCCGTTAGATGATTCGCAGGCTATTATGTGGTCAGCATTCACTATTTTATTATTAATGGCATGCTCGAATATTATAAGAGGTGGATTGTTTGTCGGCCCATTTGTCGGATGGTTGGCAAGTATCGCAATGATTATATTCTTTATTTCACCATTATTGAATATAATCGTTCCAGAATTCAGTTTTAATAACCCAGTATCAAACGTTTATATGGGATTATTATATGGAGCTTCCTCTTCATATGCAGTAACCATGACAGTTTTAGCTGGAGTAGTACTTATCGTTTCAGCATTTATTTACGCACTTCAAGTGATGAGAAATAAGACTAAGGTGGAAGAACCGAATGAAGAAAAAGCTTCTTAGTTTCTTTATACTTTTAGGCTTAAATATTTGCTTAAGCCCCGTCTCATTGGCAGATGAAGAAAGTGAAGATGTTGAGCCAAATGTGTATGAAAAGCGTGAAATTAACATTCAAAAAAACTTTCGTGATAATCTTATTGAAAGAAGAAAGCTCCCTGAAGAGCAAAAGGAATTAACATTTGAAAAGCCAATAGAGACTGAGAGCGAACAAATAATGGATGAGCTGTTCCAGTCTAACGTGATAGAAACAAATACAATCACATCGAAAGCTGCACAAATGGATTTATTTTCGATGTCAGATCAGGAATCAAAACGAGATATGGAAGAAGAGTTAGTTCCAGAAGGTTCAAACTTATTAATGATACTAATGATAGCTGGTGTCATTAGTATCATTGCCATGTTATTCGTTATCATCCCAAAATTACAACACACCCGAGATTAAATCCCGGGTGTGTATTGTTTTTGCCTACATTCAGAATCTTTGTTTACTTTTGATGGGGTAAAGGTTAAAATTTATTATGACATGTAAAATCTTGGGGGAGAAAAGAATATGAGTCAAACACTGATCCAACCAGATGATACGATAACTCTTTGGGGAATTCTTATTGTTTGGGCGTCGGTAAGTATTTATTTGGAGCAACGGTTTAACTGGGCTTCAAAAATATCTGGAGCAATTATTGCTTTGATTGGGGCAATTATATTATCCAATACGGGGGTTATTCCAACAGAGTCATCTGTTTACGATGCTGTTTGGGATGTCATTGTACCTTTAGCTATTCCGCTTCTTTTATTCCATGTTAATTTTAAAAAAATATGGCAGGAAAGTGGAAAGTTGCTCATTATCTTTTTCATCAGCTCGGTTGGAACGATCGCAGGGACGATTATTAGCTTTATCGTTTTAAAAGATCATATACCGTACCTTGAAAAAATCGGGGCGATGATGAGTGCGTCGTATACTGGGGGTGGCGTTAACTTTGCAGCCATGGCAGCTAAATTCGATACGCCTGGAGAAATGGTATCAGCGACAGTTGTTGCAGATAATTTAATGATGGCATTATATTTCGTAATTTTAATGATGATCCCAGCAATTGTTTTTTTTAGAAAGCGATTTAAGACCCCACATATAGAAGAAGTTGAGCAAGGAATCGGTAATGATGACGGAAAAACGTTAGCTGAGAGCTTTTGGAAGAGGAAGGAAATCTCTTTAAAAGATATGGCACTCGCCATCGGGACGGCTTTTCTACTTGTGATTGTGTCATTTAAAGTTGCTGATTTTATTGCTGGTATCATACCGGCTGAGGAAGGAAGCTCATTTATTTTAATTCTTTTGAACGGCTTGTTTGGTGATCAGTATTTAATGTTAACGACAATTACGTTTATCATGTTGGCACTATTTCCACAATATTTTGAAAGTATTAATGGAAGTCAAGAGATGGGGACGTTTTTAATCTATATTTTCTTTGTTGTAATTGGTGTACCAGCATCCATTCCACTTATTGTCCAAAACGCACCACTACTATTAGTCTTTGTATTTATCATCGTGCTATTTAATATGGTTATCTCACTTGGTGCCGGAAAACTATTAAAATATAATTTAGAAGATATCTTAGTTGCTAGTAATGCCAATATCGGGGGTCCAACAACAGCGGCTGCGATGGCGATTGCTAAGGGTTGGAAAAACTTAGTCGGCCCTATACTTGTTGTCGGTACACTCGGTTATATTATTGGAAATTATATCGGAACGTTTCTCGGATTTTGGTTTTCGAGTATGATGTGAGCGCAATTCTAGCAGCATTTACCGATTTGCAATACTTATTAGAACGCTGAATAAAAAAGATGATGAAGCACCAAAATATCGGCTTATAAATTAAATCTCACTATTGTATTTCATTTCAAAATAATGTTATACTAAATTTGAAAATTGAATATATCGTATGATTCCTTCGGGGTCGGGTGAAATTCCCAACCGACGGTGATGAAGCAGTGCTTCTTAGTCCGTGACCCGTGTGGTTGATGAAACCTCACGGTGGATCTGGTGCAACTCCAGAGCCGACAGTATAGTCTGGATGGGAGAAGGAATTTTGTAGACGAACAAAATCTGTACATAGGCATGACTGTTTTATGTATGTTTATTTAGTTACACATGACTTAACTTAAAACAGTAAAGCTAAAATAATGATTCAATAAGCAAGGTAGTTAATCTGCGCTTGTTTAATGAATTATTTTGCCTAATTTATTTTTATTGTGTTCGTTCATTAAAATTCTACCATCAAGGCCTTTGAAGATACTTTCAGAGGTCTTTTTTTGTGAAAATAGAAGGAAGCCTTTACGAACTGGAAACTAGATTTAGACCTAAGATAACGGAAAGGAGAAAATCATGTCAGATGAAAAATTTATGCAATTGGCGTTAAATCTTGCTAAAGAAACCATTGGCCAAACATCACCCAACCCTGTTGTTGGTGCTGTTATTGTGAAAGATGGTGATATTGTCGGATTCGGTGCACATTTTAAAACTGGTGAAAAACATGCGGAAGTCCATGCGATTCACATGGCAGGTGATGAAGCAAGAGGATCTACACTTTATGTAACACTTGAGCCTTGTAGTCACCAAGGGAGGACACCGCCTTGCACCGACTTAATTATCAAAAGTGGCGTTAGGCGTGTTGTGATAGCAGCGAAAGATCCGAACAAGCAGGTGAATGGGATAAAAATATTACAAGCTGCGGGGATAGATGTTAAAACAGGTGTTTTACAAGATGAAGCACAAAAAATAAATGCTCTTTTTTTCCATTTTATTAAAACAAAAAGGCCCTATGTCACATTGAAAACTGCGATGAGCCTAGATGGAAAAATAGCGACAAAAACGGGGGAAAGCAAGTGGATTACTGGTAAGACGGCGCGATTTGACGCACACACTTATCGACATAGCCATGACGGGATTTTAGTTGGCGTTGAGACGGTGATTGCTGATGATCCTAGTTTAACGACAAGGTTAAAAGTTGGTGCCGGCAGAAATCCGGTTCGTATTATTTTAGATACACATTTACGAACACCTCTTGATGCTAGCGTAATAACAGACCCGGAGGCATCGACGTGGATTATAGTAGGCAATAAAGTAACTGAAGAGGCGAAAAAACTGTTTTTGCAATCTGATCAAGTAAGGATTATTCAACTTAAAGATGAAACAATCCGCATACCAGAAGTGCTCGACGTTTTAGGACAAAATGAAATCACGTCATTATTTGTTGAAGGAGGAGCGACAGTGAACGGTTCATTTTTACAAGAAAGAATGTTTAATCAGCTTATTGTTTATATGGCGCCTAAGTTAATCGGCGGGTATGGAGCGCCAACATCTTTTTTAGGAACTGGGTTTGCATCATTAGCAGAAGTACCGTCACTTTCTATTCTGCAAGTAGAGCAGGTAGGGGAGGATATAAAGATTGTTGCAACGTACAAAGGAGAGGAAAGCTATGTTTACAGGGATTGTTGAAGAAGTAGGCAGCATTAAACGTATACAAAAGACAGCCAATCAATCGATGCAACTTGAGATTATAGCAGAAACTGTGCTTGAAGATGTTGAACTGGGTGACAGTATTGCGGTAAACGGCATTTGCTTAACAGTGACGACATATTCTAAGAATTCATTTTCAGTCGACGTTATGCCAGAAACCATCAAAGCAACGTCTTTAAACGGGTTAAAAACTCATTCACCTGTCAATCTTGAACGGGCGATGGCCGCTAACGGACGGTTTGGTGGTCATTTTGTAACCGGACATATTGATACAACTGGAACCATTATTAAAAAGGAAGCTCAAGAGAACGCTGTTTATTATGAAATTGAAGTACCGCGACATCTCGAGGCTTATTTTGTCGAAAAAGGGTCAGTAGCCATTGATGGAATTAGTTTAACGATTTTTAAAAATAGAGCAACGAGTCTACTTTTATCTATCATCCCCCATACGGTTAGTGAAACGACCTTAGGTGCAAAAGAGACTGGTGATATCGTGAACATCGAATGCGATATGCTTTTAAAACATGTTCACCATTTGATGAAGTTAGGATCGGTAGCTCATTCAGATCAACTTAACGAAAACTTTCTAATAAATAACGGTTTTATGTAGGAGGAGATAAGATGTTTTATAAGATAGAGGACGCTTTAGCTGATCTAAAAAAAGGTAAACCAATCATTGTTGTCGATGATGAGAATCGAGAAAATGAAGGTGATTTTGTCGCCTTATCGGAAAAAGCAACGCCTGAACTCATTAATTTTTTCATTACTCACGGGAGAGGGTTGGTTTGTACAACGATTACGAGTGATAGGGCACGTAAATTAAATTTAAATATGATGGTTGACGAAAATACAGATCCTTATGGAACAGCCTTTACTATCAGCGTTGACCATGAAAAGACAGAAACTGGGATTAGTGCATTTGAACGTGCGGAAACGATACAGGCGCTGATTGATGAAAAGTCAGTTGCAGAAGATTTTAAACGACCTGGACATGTTTTTCCACTCATTGCAAAGAATGGGGGTGTTTTTGAACGGAAAGGACATACGGAAGCGTCGGTTGATTTAGCAAAATTATGTGACGTGGCTCCGTCTGCCGTTATTTGTGAAATTATTAATGAGGACGGCACAATGTCAAGACTTCCGCAGCTTCAAGAACTAGCTGAAAAGTTCGATTTGAAACTTATCCATATTGAAGATTTAATCAAATATAAACAGAAAAATGAATCTCTTGTTCAGCGGGAAGTTGAAACCATGTTACCAATGCAGAACTATGGGACGTTTAAGGTCATCGGGTATTCAAATCAGCTGGATAATAAGGAACATATTGCAGTTGTAAAAGGTGACCTCGACTCCAATAAACCAATATTAGTTCGGATTCATTCTGAGTGTTTGACTGGTGACGTCTTTGGTTCTAAGCGATGCGATTGTGGTCCTCAATTAGATAGTGCCTTAGAACAAATCAGCGAGGAAGGAGCAGGGGTTGTAATTTATTTACGTCAAGAAGGCCGAGGTATCGGTTTGTTGAATAAATTAAAAGCATACAAACTGCAATCAGAAGGATTAGATACATTAGAGGCGAACGAAGCATTAGGCTTTCAAGCAGATGAAAGGGATTATACAGTAGCTGCTCAAATACTAAAGGATTTGGGAATTCATTCGATGCGGCTGCTAACAAATAATCCTGAAAAAATAGCAGCTATGAAGCAGCATAATATTGACGTTGTCAAACGAGTGCCACACTATACA
>Ga0209487_1001196_pt1 | contig 22259 bp, 22 predicted proteins | sample Poulit2012_FD_187524 | JGI IMG/M metagenome (GOLD analysis project Ga0209487, IMG submission 187524) | Agricultural soil microbial communities from Georgia to study Nitrogen management - Poultry litter 2012 (SPAdes) (version 2) | ecosystem: Environmental > Terrestrial > Soil > Agricultural land...
TGATCGCTCTTAAATTTGCGCCCGGTCAGCCGCGGTTTTTGCTGCTGGCGGCCAATCGGGATGAGGAACATGCGCGGCCGGCGCGGCCCATGGCGTGGTGGGGCGGCGGGCGCGATGTGCTGGCCGGGCGCGATGAGCGGGCCGGCGGCACCTGGATGGCCGCCGGCCGCAGCGGGCGCTGGGCGGCGGTGACCAATTTGCGCAATGGTGTGCCGGCGGCCGGGCGGCGCTCGCGCGGGGATTTGCCCACCGGTTTTGTGGAAGGCAGCCTGTCGCCTGAAGATTATGTGCGCCGGGTGTGGGACAGGCGCGCGGACTACGGGCCGTTCAATCTGCTGGCCGGCACGGCCGAAGCGCTGTGGTATTGCTCGTCGGTGGTGGCGCCGCAAAGCGTGCCGCCCGGGGTGCATGCCCTGTCCAACGGCCGCCTGGACGAGCCGTGGCCCAAGTCCAGGCGGGTGGCCACGGCCTTGCGCAGTCTTTCGGGCGGCGCCGCGGTTGACTGCGAGCGCCTGTTCGGGCTGATGGACGACAGGCAGGCGGCGCCCGACGAGGAGCTGCCCGACACGGGCGTGGGCCTTGAGCTGGAGCGCCTGCTTTCACCGCCCTTTATTGTCGGCGAGCGCTACGGTACGCGCTGCACCACCATTCTTTCGCTGCGCAGACGGGGCCGCAGCCTGGCGGCCGAGCGCAGCTTTGACGCGGCGGGAACTCCGGTGGGGGAGGTTCACTACGGGTTTGGCCCGGCCTGAAGCCCTGTGGCAGGCAGTTTCTTTAAAGGTTGACGGCGGCAAAGTCGGCCAGCCGCGAGCGTTCGCCGCGCTTCAGCGTGATGTGGCCGGCGTGTGGCCAGTTCTTGAAGCGGTCGACGGCGTAGGTCAGCCCCGATGAGGTTTCGGTGAGGTAGGGGGTGTCGATCTGCTCGATGTTGCCCAGGCAGACAATCTTGGTGCCCGGCCCGGCGCGCGTGATGAGGGTTTTCATCTGCTTGGGCGTCAGGTTCTGGGCTTCGTCGATAATCAGGTAGCGGTTGAGAAAGGTGCGGCCGCGCATGAAGTTCATGGCGCGCACCTTGACGCGGGCCGAGATGAGCTCGTTGGTGACGGCCCGGCCCCAGTCGCTTTCGGCCTCGTCGCCTTCGGTCAGCACTTCCAGATTGTCGGTCAGGGCGCCCATCCAGGGCGTCATCTTTTCTTCTTCGGTGCCGGGCAGAAAGCCGATTTCCTCGCCCACGGACACGGTGGCGCGGGTCATGATGATTTCGCGGTACAGCTTGTCGTCGAGGGTTTGTGCCAGCCCGGCGGCCAGGGTGAGCAGGGTCTTGCCGGTGCCGGCCGTGCCCAGAATGGTGACAAAGTCGATGTCGGGGTCGAGCAGCAGGTTGAGGGCAAAGTTCTGCTCGGTGTTGCGGGCATGAATGCCCCACACGCCGTGGCGGCTGTTGCGGTAGTCGCGCGCCACTTCCAGCACCAGGGTTTCCTTTTCAACCCGGCGGACGATGGCTTCCAGGCCGTTGTCGTCGTTGATCTTTATGCATTGATTGGGGTGCCATTCCTCGTCCGGGGCGGGCGTGATGCGGTAGAAGGTGCGGTCGCGCTCGGTCCACGAATCGCGGGTGTCGCGCTCTTGCCAAAAGCGGTTGTCGAGCACGTGCAGGCCCGAATACAGCAGGCTCAGATCATCGAGCACGCGGTCGTTGTAGTAGTCCTCGGCGGTAATGCCGTGGATGGCCGCCTTGATGCGCAGGTTGATGTCCTTGGACACCAGGATGATGCTGTGATTGGGCCAGCGCTGCTCCAGGCTGAGCGCGGCGAGCAGGATCTCGTTGTCGGCCAGGCTGCGATCGCCGATCAGGCCGGCGTCGTTGTCAAAGGCGGTGGTTTGAAAGAACAGCCGCCCGCTGCCCGCTTCCAGCTGCACGCCGTCCGGTTCGGTCAGCGCCAGCCCGTCGTCCAGGCTGTCGGCCTGATCCATCAGTTCGCCAATGAAACGGCTGACCTGGCGCACGTTGCGCGACACTTCCGACAGGCCCTTTTTGGCGCGGTCCAGCTCTTCGAGCACGATCATGGGCAAAAAGATGTCGTGTTCGGCAAAGCGAAACAGCGCAGTGGGGTCGTGCATGAGCACGTTGGTGTCCAGAATGTACAGGCGCGGACGATCGGCCATGGGCGGGGCTCCGGGGAATGTGTTGGGGCGGTCAGGACAGCTGGCGCACGGCCTTGAGCACGTCTTCGACGTGGCCGGGCACGCGCACCTTGCGCCATTCGCGCACCAGCCGGCCGTTTTTGTCGAACAGAAAGGTGCTGCGTTCTATGCCGCGCACCTGGCGGTCGAACATGTTCTTGTCCTTCATGACGCCAAACTGGTTGCACAGGGTTTCGTCGGGGTCGGCAATGAGAGTGAACGGAAAGTTGTGCTTTTCGGCAAAGCGCTGGTGGCTTTTGAGCGTATCGCGCGACACGCCGGCAATGCGACAGTTCAGCTTGGCAAACTCATCATGCAGGTCGCGAAAGTCCTTGCCCTGGGTGGTGCAGCCGGGCGTGTTGTCGCGCGGGTAGAAGTAAAGCACCAGCGGCTGGCCGGAAAAATCGTCGAGCCTGACCGGGCTTTTTCCGGTGGCTTCAAGTTGGGGTGAGGTCAGCTGAATGTCTGTGTTGGTCATTTATGCGTAAAAGTTTTGTTCAGATTGGATTTTAAGGGCGGTTGCCGGCGCGAATGGCCGAAATGATGGGTTACACTAGCGCGCTATCAGGATACTTGCGCCTGAAAGGGGCCGCAAGCGGCGCTCTCCGAAACCAGCCTGTTGCTGCGGGGATGAGGCCGTCACAATATTTGCAAGCAACATCTGATTTGGCGTGTGCCGCAATGACAAGAACCGGAACTGTACTGACACTGATGCTGGCGGCCGCTGTGCTGAGCGGCTGTTTTGGCAAGTCGCGCGAGCCGATTTACAAGGCCAGCGAAGAAATTGACGCCATAGAGGTGCCGGCAGACCTGAGCCAGCCGCAGGTGGGGGCCGTGTATAACGTGCCGGGCTATTCGCTGCCCGAGCTGGCCGCCACCGGCAATGAAATGCTGCCGCCCACCGTTCAGCCCAGCGAGGTGGCCGAGCATTCGCGTTCGCAAATCCGCTTTGGGCGCAGCGGGCTTTATCTGGCAATTCAGGACGAGCCCGACAGCGTGTGGCGCCGCCTGGGCTTTGCGCTCAACCGCGGCGACATGCGCCTGGAAAGCAGCAATGAAGATGAATTTGAATACGTTTTTCAGCTGAATCACGAGCCCGTTGAGTCCGAAAAAAGCGGATTTGGCCGGCTGTTTTTCTGGCGCAAGGCCGAGCTGATTGACTACAGCGGCCGCTACCGGATTGTGGTTGGCAAGGTGGCTGAACGCGGCATTACGGCGGTGGAGCTGCTGGACGCGGACGGTGAAGTGCTTGATTTTGACCGCGCCGAATACATTCTGGCCGGGCTGCGTGACCGGCTTGGCTGACGGTCAGCACTCCAGGTGCTTGAGCTTGCCGGGCACGTCTTCCCATTTCCGGGCGTCTTCCGGCGCTGGCTTCATTTCGGTAATTACCGGCCATATCTGCGCGAGTTCGGCGTTCAGGTCAATAAAATGGATCTGATCGTCGGGCACGTCATCGTCGGGGTAAATGGCCTCGACCGGGCATTCGGGCTCGCACAGCGTGCAGTCGATGCATTCGTCGGGGTCGATCACCAAAAAATTGGGGCCTTCGTGAAAACAGTCCACCGGGCACACTTCCACGCAGTCGGTGTATTTGCACTTGATGCAGTTTTCGGTGACTACAAATGTCATGAGGCAGGGCCTTGCATGGTGAGACAACAGCGCCGGCCCGGGAATGCGCGGGTGTCGGGGCCGGCAGGTGCTAAACTGTTATTTTAGCAGCTGTGCTGCGCCTGTATGACTTGAACGGAATTCCTGCCCTTGTCTGAATCTGCCCATATCATCCCCGAAAAAGTTCATGGCATTCGCCCGGAGAGCATCAGCCTTTCGGCCCGCAAGGTGATTGAACGCCTGCAGAATGCGGGCCACCGGGCCTATGCGGTGGGCGGCTGCGTCAGGGATTTATTGCTGGGGTTTCAGCCCAAGGATTTTGACGTGGCCACCAGCGCCACGCCGGAGGAGGTGCGCAGGCTGTTTCGCAATGCCCGCCTGATTGGCCGCCGGTTTAGGCTGGCGCACATCCGCTTTGGCCGCGAAATTATCGAGGTGGCCACGTTTCGTGGCGCGGGCAACGGCGGCAAGGGCGACGGCCAGCACCGCGAGCTGGACGACGGCCGGCTGGTGCGCGACAACGTGTGGGGCAGCGAGGAAGAGGACGCGCGCCGGCGCGACTTTACCATCAACGCGCTGATGTACGATCCGCAGACTTCCACGATTCGCGACTATGTGAACGGCCATGAGGATATAGGCGCACGGCGTCTGCGTCTGATTGGCGACCCGGTGACGCGCTACCGCGAGGACCCGGTGCGGCTGCTGCGCGCCGTGCGCTTTCAGGTCAAGCTGGATCTGAGCATGGATCCGCCCACGGCCGGGCCGATTCCCGAAATGGCCGAGCTGCTGCGCGATATTCCGCCGGCGCGGCTGTTTGATGAAATTCTCAAGCTGTTCATGAACGGCCATGCCTGGCCAACCTATACCGCTCTGGCGCGCTTCAACCTGTGGGCACAGCTGTTTCCCGATGTGTTTGATGACCCGCGCCAGCCGCCCGTGCTGGTGGAGCAGGCGCTTAAAAGCACCGATCAGCGGGTGGCGGAAGGCAAACCGGTCACGCCGGCGTTTTTGTTTGCCGCTTTTTTGTGGCAGCGGGTGGAACAGGCGGCCGACGATTTGGTGGCCGAGGGCGTGCCGCCCATAGAGGCGCTGGCGATTGCCGGCGAGGACGCCATTGTGGCGCAGGCCCGGCGGGTGGCCATTCACCGGCGCTTTTCCAGCATGGCCAAGGAAATGTGGTGCCTGCAGCCGCGTTTTGAAAACCGGCGCGGCCGCCGGGCGATACGGCTGATGAACGAGCGCCGCTTTCGCGCCGCCTACGATTTTTTGCTGCTGCGGGCGCTTGAAAATCCGCAGCTGCAGGAGCTGGCCGACTGGTGGACCACCATTCAGGAAGTGGACGGCGACGAGCGCCGCGCCATGATTCGCGCGGCGGGCGGACGGAAAGGGGGCAAAAAACGGCGGCCGCGACGCCGCAAGAGAGTTTCACCATCGAAGCCTGGATAGGTCTTGGCGCCAATTTGGGCAAGCCCGTGGCCATGCTGGACAATGCCCTGAAAGAGCTTGGGCAGCTGCCGCAATGCCGGCTGCTCGAGGTTTCGCGCTACTATCGCACCCCGCCCTGGGGCGAACCCGACCAGCCCGATTTCATCAACGCCGTGGCCCGTATTGAAACGCGGCTTTCGGCGGGCGATCTGCTGGCGCAAATGCTGGCGCTGGAAACCCGGCTGGGCCGGCGCCGCACGCAAAAGCGCTGGGGCCCGCGCCTCATCGACCTGGATTTGCTGCTTTGCGATAATTGCGATAATTGCGGGCAAATCAACCGGCCCGGCCTGATCGTGCCGCATCCGCGCATGGCCGAGCGCGCCTTTGTGCTGGTGCCCCTGGCCGAGCTGGCGCCGGGGCTGGTCGTTCCGGGGCAGGGCCGCGTTGATGAACTGTTGAACAGGCTGGACCGGGCCGAGCGTGACGCCGTCAGGCCTTTGCCCAGGCGGCCGGACAATGCACACAAGCAAGGAGACTTTTCATGACCGCAGCCAAATCCGTCACCGTGCCTTCGCTGGCCGCCATGAAGGCCGACAACAGGCCCATTGTGATGCTGACCACCTACGACGCCAGCTTTGCGCAGCGGGTGGATGAAGCCGGCGTTGATGTGGTGCTGGTGGGTGATTCGCTGGGCAACGTCATTCAGGGGCGCGATTCAACCTTGCCGGTTACCGTGGACGACATGGTTTATCACACCCGCGCGGTCAAAAACGGCCTGTCGCGCGCGCTTCTGGTCACCGATCTGCCCTTTATGAGCTATCACGACCGCGACAGCGCCATGCGCTCGGCCAGGGCGGTGATGCAGGCCGGTGCGCAAATGGTCAAGCTGGAAGGCGGCGCCGCACATGCGCCGGTGGTGTCGGCCATGGTGGACAACGGCATTCCCGTGTGCGCCCACCTGGGCCTGACCCCCCAGCACGTTCACCAGCTGGGCGGCTACCGCGTGCAGGGCCGCGACCAGGGCCCGGCCGAGCAGCTCAAAAGCGACGCTCGCGCGCTGGCCGGGGCCGGTGCGGGCCTGCTGGTGCTCGAATGTGTGCCCACCGGGCTGGCGGCCGAAGTGGCGGGCATGCTCGACATTCCCGTCATTGGCATTGGTGCCGGCGTGAATGTTGACGGCCAGGTTCTGGTTGTTTACGACATGCTGGGCATTTCATCGGGCCGCATGCCCAAGTTCGTCAAGAACTTCATGCCCGAGGGCGGCGATGTGCCCCGGGCGCTGGCGGCCTATGTGGACGCGGTGCGCGAACGGCGCTTTCCAACCGACGAGCATTCCTGGCGCTGATGGTCGAGACGGTGCGGACGCTGCCGGCGCTGCGCGCAGCGCTGGCGGGTTTTAAAAGGGAGAACAGGCGCGTGGCCCTGGTGCCCACCATGGGCAATCTGCACGACGGGCACCTGGGCCTGGTAAAAATGGCCCGCCGGAACGCCGACGTGTGCATCACCTCCATTTTCGTCAACCCGACGCAGTTCGGGCCTGGCGAGGACTTTGACAGCTACCCGCGCACGCTGAAGGCCGATGTTGAGGCGCTTGCCGGGGTCGGCTGCGATCTGGTGTGGCAGCCGGCGGTCAAAACCATGTATGCCCTGGATGAGTCCTTTATGGTGCGCGTGCCGCAAAACCTGGCGGGGCAGCTGTGCGGCCGTTCCCGGCCGGGGCATTTTGACGGTGTGGCCAGCGTGGTCTTGAGGCTGTTCAACCAGGTGCAGCCGGAACTGGCCGTGTTTGGCGAGAAGGATTTTCAGCAGCTTTTGATTATTCGGCGCATGGTGCAGGACCTGTCGCTGCCGGTTGAAATTGTTGGCGCAACCACTGCGCGCGCATCCGACGGGCTGGCCATGAGCTCGCGCAACGCCTATCTGACCGATGCCGAAAGGCGCGCCGCGCCGCGGCTGTATGCCGAACTGGACAGCATGGCGCAGGCGCTGGCGGCGGGCGGTGATTTTGAGTCGCTGAAAGAGGCCGCCTGGTCGCGGCTGGCGGCGGCCGGCTTCAGGCCCGACTATCTTGAGTGGCGCAACGCCTTCGATTTGGGCGAGCCGGCGGACAACCTTCCCGGCCGGTTGTTTGCCGCCGCCTGGCTGGGCCGCGCGCGGCTGATAGACAACGTGCCGGTGGCGGTGTCCGGGTAGTGGCGCCAGGGCTGTCAGGCGCCGGTTCCGATTGAGTCCTCGCTGCGTATCCACTGCAGCAGGGTTTCCCATTCGTCCCAGTCCTGGCCGGCCTGCCAGTACGGCAGGTCGGATACGGAAAGGCCCTGCTCAAAGGCGCGCAGATAGTTCATGGACGCGCGCAAATGACCGATGACCGGCACGCGAAAATCATCCAGAAAGCCGGTCAGCTCCCTGAACACCAGCGTATGAGGCCGGACCCGGTTGGCCACCAGCCCAACCCTGACCTGGCCCGTTGTGACCGGCTTGAGTTTGGCCAGCTGGCCGACAAAGCGCCACGCGGCGCGCATGTCCACGGGTGAGGGCAGCACGGGCACCAGCACGGTGTGCGAGCGCCGCAGCAGGTTGCCCAGCTCGGCTCCGCGCAGGCCGGCCGGTGTGTCAATGACCAGGGTGTCGGCTTCGGGCGGCGCGTACAGGCGGCCGCGGCGCGGACGAACAGGCATGACGGGCGGGTAGTCATCGGGGCGCAGCATCAGCCATTCCAGCGCCAGGCGCTGGGGGTCGGTGTCACCCAGGGCTACGGCATGGCCTTCCCAGGCCAGCGCCGCCGCCAGCGATGTGGCGATGGTGGTTTTTCCACAACCGCCCTTGGCGTTGATGACGGCAATGGTTCGCATGATGATTCCTCCCGCAGTGGTGGCCGAAAGCGTTCAGTGCCGGCGCGGGTCGGGCAGGCCCGAGTGCAGCAGCCAGCGCTCCAGCTTTTTGTCATAGCGCCACACTTCGTGATGCACGATGACCCGCTCCCTGGCGCTGTGTACATGATACAGGCGAATCTGGACGTTTCTTTCAAAGCTGTGGTCGTCGGGGCCGGCCAGCACCTGCCGAACGCGGTATTCGCTGACCTTGAACTGCTTGAGGCGGGACAGATCCACCGATCGAACCGGGTTTTCGCTGAGCCAGTCGGGGTGCATCATGTCCACCAGGGCGTCAAATTCGTTCCAGCGCAGCAGCGCTTCCCAGCGGGTGGTGGTGTGATCGCGGTCGCGGATCAGCTGGCTGCCGCCGCAGGCCGCAAGCAGCGGCAACAGCGCGGCAATGATCAGAAAATTGCGCATGGCATGGGTGTCCCGGTTTGTTGTTGGATGCCCAAAGCATACTTGCCGCGGCATTTGCGGGCAATGACAGGCGAGGTGAAGGCCTAAAATGAAGCCATGATCAAAATCTGTTTTTCCAGCACAAATGCTCGCGCAGGCAGCTGGCCGGGGGCGGCTGGCCTGGTGGCCGGGCTGCTGTTGTCCTGTGCCCTGCTGGCTGCGCCGGTGGAGCTTGAGCCCCTGCAGGTTGGCGGGCGGGACATTGAGCAGGAAGGGCCGCAGGCCACCGACACGCTGCCAAAAGAGCGCATTGAGCTGATTTGGCCGACGCACCCGGCCGAGCTGTTTGGGCGCCTGCCGGGCGTGGAGGTGACGCGCGGCAGCGGTCAGGAGCATCTGACCGCCGTGCGTTCGCCGCTTTTGACCGGCGCCGGCGCCTGCGGCGGGCTGCTGATTCTGGAAGCCGGCGTGCCCATACGCCCGCCGGGGTTTTGCAACGCCAACAACCTGTTTGAAGTGAATCTGGCCCAGGCCGAGGCGGTGAGCGTGCTGCGCGGGCCGGGCGGCATAGGGCATGCGTCGGGCGGCCTGCATGGCGTGATCGACATCGTGCCGCGGCTTGACCTGTCGGGCGGGCACAACCGCCTGTCCATGGAGGCCGGCAGTGATGACTACTACCGGCTGACGGGCCAGCTGGCCGGCGCTGCCGGGCCGGGGCAGCTGGGCGCCGACTTTACCGCCGTGGACAGCGGCAGCTTTCGCGTGGATGAAAAATACAATCACCAGCTGGCCACCGTTCAGTACGCTGCCGGCGACTGGCGCGGTCTGCTCAGCGCGGCGCGCCTGGACCAGGACACGGCCGGCTACGTGCTGGGCCGCAATGCCTATGCCGACCCTGTGCTGCGGCGCGGCAACAACAACCCGGAAGCCTGGCGCCAGGCCGATGCGCTGCGGCTGATTGCCCGCCGGCAGTGGCTGGACGAGCAGGGCGGCGAGCGTCGGCTAAGCCTGTTTGCGCGCCGCTCGGCCATGGACTTTCGCCAGCATTATCTGCCCGGCAAGCCGCTGGAGCACAACGGCCAGACCTCGGCCGGGCTGCAGCTTGACCTGGAAAGCGCCGGCGGCTGGCAGTGGGGCGCCGATGCCGAGCTCTTTCGTGGTGATCTGGAGCAGTTTCAGGACCGCCCGGCCGATGACGCCGCCCCGCCGGTGGCGGCCATACGGCCCGTGGGCCGGCACTATGACTATGTGGTGGACGGCCAGCGTGCCGGCGGCTATGTGGCGCACCGGCTGGAATGGTCTGAAGGCTGGTCGCTGCGCGCCGGCGTGCACGCCGACTGGATACGCTACGACTACAAAAACCGCATGGCACCCGGCAATCTGGCCGACGACGGCAGCGCCTGCGACATGGGCGGCTGCCTGTACAACCGTCCGGCCAGCCGTAGCGATGACTTTTTTGAGCTGGCGCCCGAATTCACCGTCAGCCATCGCGGGGCTTTCGGGCAGGCCTGGCTGCGCCTGGCGCGCGGTTTTCGGGCGCCCCAGGCCACCGAGCTGTACCGGCTGCAGCGCGGCCAGGATGTGGCCGATCTGAATCCTGAAATACTGGATTCAGCCGAAATAGGCGTATCGGGAAAACAGCTTTTTGACTGGGAGCTGGTCGCCTGGTTCCAGTACAAGCGCAACGAGATTCTGCGCGACAACCAGGGTTTCAATATCAGCAGCGGCCGCCTGGGCCAGCGTGGACTGGAGTTTGCGGCGCGTCTGCCGCTGGGAAATTCAGTCGAACTGGGTGCGCGCGGCAGCCTGGCGCGCCACTGGTACAGGTTTGACCGCAGCCTGGACGGCGGCGAGCTCATCCAGTCGGGCCGGAATCCGCCGGCGGCACCGCATTTTCTGGGCAGCGCCGACATTGTGTGGAAGCCTTCGTCCAATACCCGGGCCGAGCTGGCGCTGGAGCACACCGGCGGCTACTGGCTGGATGCGGAAAACGAGCACCGCTACGGCGGGCACAGCCTGGTGCACCTTGCGGCCGGGCATGGTTTGACGCGCCACTGGCGCGTGGACCTGCGCCTGCGCAACGTGCTCAACCGGCGCTATGCCGAGCGCGCCGATTTTGCCTTTGGCAACTACCGCTACTTTCCCGGCCCGGGGCGCAGCGTTTTTGTGGTGCTGGGCTGGCGCGCCGCGCCGGGTGATTGAGAGTGGTCAGGCCGCAATGCCCCAGGATTCCAGCAGCGGTTCGAGCCGGGGCTCGCGGCCGCGGAAAGCCTGCCAGGATGCCTGCATGGGCCGGCTGGAGCCCACCGACAGGATTTCATCGGCCAGCCGGGCGCCGGCGGCCTGGTTGAACAGCCCCTGCTTGCGAAACAGCTCAAAACCGTCGCGGGCCAGCAGCTCGGCCCACAGATAGCTGTAGTAGCCGGCCGAATAGCCGCCGTCGAACAGGTGCAGAAAGCTCATCGCGAAGCGATTTTCCTCGTGTTTGGGCAGCACTGAAAATTCACGGCCTATGCGCTGCATGGCTTCAACCGGCCGGCGGTCGCCGGCGGTGTGCAGGGCCAGATCAAGCAGGGCAAACTCTATTTGCCGCAACAGCCCCAGAGCGCCGTGAAACTGGCGGTCGGCCAGAAGCCCTTTGAGCAGCTGGTCGGGCAGCGGCTGGCCGGTATCGATGTGGCGCGCAAAGCGGTTGAGCGACTCGCGTTCCCAGGCCCAGCCTTCCAGCAGCTGGCTGGGCAGCTCCACGGCATCCCATTCCACGCCGCTGATGCCGGCCACGGCCGGCACGTCAACCCGGGTGAGCAAATGATGCAGGCAGTGCCCGAATTCATGGAACAGGGTCACAACATCGTCGTGGGTGAGCAGGCTTGGACTGTCGCTGGCGGGCGGGGCGAAATTGCAGGTCAGATAGGCCACGGGCTGCTGGCTGACCGGGGCGATGCGCACGCGGTCCCGGCAGGTGTTCATCCACGCGCCGCCGGATTTGCGCGCGCGGGCGTACAGATCGAGATACAGCCCGGCCACCGGCTGGTCCTGATGGTCGAACATGCGGAAGAACTGCACGTCATCGTGCCAGCAGTCAACCGATTCGTCGCGCTCGAAACGCACGCCAAACAGCTCGGAGGCCGTTGAAAACACGCCGTCAAAAACGCGGCTGAGCTCGAACCACGGTTTGAGCTGGTCCTGGCTGAAGCCGAGCTGGTGGATGCGCAGCTTTTCGCTCCAGTAGGGAATGTCCCACGGCGCCAGCGGCTGTTCGGCCCCCTGCTGCCGGGCAAATTTCTTCAGCTCTTCAAACTGCTGTTCGGCCAGCGGGCGGGCGCGGCCGGCAAGGTCGTGCAAAAACGTCTCAATTTGCTCAGTGCTGCGCGCCATGCGGGTTTGCAGCTTTGCCTGGGCGTGGTGCTCAAAACCCAGCAGCTCGGCCTGTTCCTGGCGCAGGGCAAGCATTTCTTCCATCACCGGGCCGTTGTCAAAGCGTCCGCCGTGCGGGCCGGCGTCCGACGCGCGGGTGACAAAGGCGCGGTGAAAGCGGCGCCGCAGCTGACGGTCGTCGGCCCAGGTAATGATGGCGCGGTAGGCGGGAAAGCTGAGGTTGGCCAGCCAGCCCTTCTTTCCGGCGGCTGCGGCCAGCCCGGCCAGCGTGTCCAGTTCGCTGTCGGGCAGGCCGGCCAGCGCGCTGCGGTCTTCAAAATGTTCGGTAAAAGCCTCGGTGGCGTCCATGACCTGGTTGCCAAAGCGATTGGAAAGCTCTGAAAGACGCAGGCTGATTTCGCCCAGACGATCGCGTTTGTTCTTGTCCAGATGCACGCCGGCCAGCCTGAAGTCGCGCAGCTCGTGCCTGATGGCGGCCTGGACGGCGGCGTCCTGCCGCTCAAAATCCGCGCGCGCGGCCAGCGCTTCGTAGGCCTGCCACAGCCTGCGGTTGTGGCTGCGCTCGGTGCTGAAGCGGGTCAGGGGTTCCAGGCAGCTTGAATAGGCCTGGCGCCACTCGTCGGTGCTGTTGACGCTGTGCAGGTGAGAGATGGTTGACCAGGCATTGCCCAGGGCGTTGTCGGCCAGCTGTTCGGCTTCGAGTACATTTTCATAGCTGGCGTCGGCGCCGAGCGCTTCGATGCGCTTGATGACCCGGCGGCAGTTTTCCAGGCAGTGCTCAACGGCCGGCAGGGCGTGTTCGGGAAGAATCTGCGAAAAGGCCGGCAGGCCGTCGGCAAGAATCGGATTGGTCGTGGTCATGATGGTGCTTGTCCGGTTTGGTGATAACTGGGTTTGGTGAAAACAGGGGCGTTGTTCGGCGCTGTTTGAATGCTTGTGGCCGAACAACAATGACATTGTGGCAAAGCCCGTGGTTTCAATTGGCCGCCGAATTCAGGCGGGCAAAGAACTTCAGCGGTGGGCCAAATGTCCCACTGGAATAAAACTGCAAAACGCAAACGCAATGCGCGTTATGCTTTGGAGATCGCATTCAAAACTGATTATGGAGATGCAGAGTGCAGGTCAAAGGTGTTTATACAGCGCTGGTCACGCCCTTTGATGAGGCAGGCCAGGTTAACTACGAAGTGCTGGGCGAGCTGATTGAGCGCCAGGTGGCCGCCGGCGTGGCCGGCGTGGTGCCCATGGGAACCACGGGCGAATCGCCCACCCTGTTCAATGCCGAGCATGATGAGGTGGTTCGCTTTACAGTCGAAAAGGCGGCCGGCCGGGTGCAGGTATGGGCCGGCACCGGCTCCAACAACACCGAACAGGCCAAACGCACCACGCGCGCCGCCCAGGAGGCCGGCGCCGACGGCGCGCTGGTGGTCACGCCGTATTACAACAGGCCCAGCCAGGCCGGGCTGAAGCGCTATTTTGAGGAAATTGCCGGAGTCACCGACCTGCCCATTCTGGTTTACAACATCAAGGGGCGCACGGCCGTCAATATAGAAACGGACACCCTGGCTGAAATTGCCCGCATTCCCAACGTGGTGGCGGTCAAGGAAGCTTCAGGTGATATCAGCCAGATGGCCGATGTGATTGCACAGGTCAGCCAGGGCGGTGACAAGCCGTTTTATGTGGTGTCGGGCGACGATGCGCTGACCCTGCCGCTGATGAGCCTGGGCGGACACGGCGTGGTGTCGGTGGTGGGCAACCTGGTGCCCGGGCGCATGGTGGCGCTGGTCGAGGCTGCTGCAAGCGGCGATTTTGAGGCGGCCCGCAAAATCCACTACGAGCTGCTGGATCTGTTCAAGGCCTCATTTATCGAAACCAATCCCGTGCCCATCAAGGAAGCCATGAACCTGTGCGGCCTGAATACAGGCAGCGTGCGCAGCCCGCTGGCCGGCCTGACCGCAGCCAGCCGCGAACATATCGCCGCGCTGGTAAACAAAATGGGGCTTGCCGGACAGGCTTGAACGCCCCTGGACTTGAGGTTTTGCTAATACACCCCCACTAAAGGCCATCAACCCACAATTCTGGTGAGCGCGTGCCATGCAGGTGCCCATACGCAATACCGACAAGGCCTGGGGGCTGGTCAGCCAGTTCTTTCACTGGCTCATCGTTGCCCTGATCATTTTTCAGTACACCTGGGCGTGGCGCATCGACCACGCCGAAGGTTTTCGCGAGCGCCTGGCGCTGGTGCCCCAGCACAAGACGGTGGGTATTGTCATTCTGGCGCTGGCGGTGCTGCGCCTTGCCTGGCGCTTTTCCAACCGCACGCCGGCCATGCCCAAAGCCATGCCCGCCTGGGAGCGCTTTGCCGCTCATGCCGGCCATTGGCTGCTGTACGGCCTGCTGTTTGCCGTGCCGCTGAGCGGCTGGGCCTATTCATCTGCGGCCGGGCTGGGCGACTACTGGTGGGGGCCGGTCAGCCTGCCTGATCTTGTGGCCAGCAGCGAAGCGCTGGAAAACACGTTCAAGCGCGTCCACGATGTGCTGACAACCGTGCTGGCGGTGGTGGCCATAGGTCATGCAGTCGCGGCCCTGCGCCATCATTTCTGGATCAAGGACGATATTTTGAAAAGGATGCTGCCGATATGGAAAAAGGACTGAAGATTTCGCTGCTTGCCCTGCTGCTGATCGCTGGCAGCAGCTTTGCCGACTGCTACCGCGCCGACCAGGACAGTGGCCGGCTGGAATTTGAAGGCGTTGCCGACGGCAGCGGCTTTACGGGAAGTTTTGGCGAGTTTGAAGTGTCGCTGTGCATGGACGAAAGCCTGGCGGATGCGGAAATCAGGGTGACGGTGAAAACCGGCTCGGCCGACACCGGCAACCGCCTGCGCGATGGCGAGCTGCACGGCAAAAACCTGTTCGCCGTGGATGCCTTTCCCGAATCAACCTGGACCAGTGCCTCGATTGAGGCTGACGGCGATGGTTTTGTGGCCGAGGGTGATCTGACGCTGCGCGACATCACCAAAAATCAGCCCGTGAAGCTGCAGCTGGACGGCAACGTGCTGACGGGCAGCGCAAATATTCTGCGCCTGGACTGGGGCGTGGGTCAGGGGGATGATTTTGAAGATCCCGACTTTGTCCGCAATCGCGTCGATCTGTCGTTTGAGCTGACGCTTGAGCCCGCCGCCGAATAGCGGCGGGCCCGCAGGCCCGGAGTCTACTTGCCGTCGACGCCCAGACGTTTGTGCATGATGGGCGAGGTGGTGGTGTACTGCACAAACTGGCGCACGTCGGGATGGATGTATTTCTGCACGGCAAAGGCCGCCAGTGCGGTTTCATGAAAGCCCGACAGGATGAACTTCTTCTTGCCGGGGTAGGTGTTGATGTCGCCGACGGCAAACACGCCTTCAATGGACGTCTGGAATTTTTCCGTGTCGACCGGAATCTGTTTTCTTTCCAGGTCCAGGCCCCAGTCGGCAATGGGCCCCAGATCGGGTGACAGGCCCCAGAAGACCAGCACCTCGTCTCCTTCGACGGTGAACGTGTTGCGCTCCAGGTCCATGCATTCCAGGCTTTGCAGCCGGCCATCGACGCTGTTGATCTGGGTGACAATGCCCTGGTGCTCGCGCACCTTGCCCTGCCGCGCCAGCTCGCGCACCCTGTCCACCGAGGCGGCGGCGCCGCGGTATTCGGCGCGGCGGTGCACCAGCTCGATGGACTCGGCAATGTCGGCCAGATCCATGGTCCAGTCGAGGGCCGAATCGCCGCCGCCCAGAATGATCAGGCGCTTGCCGCGAAAGTCCTCGCGGCGCAGAACGCGGTAGTGCACCAGGCTTTCATCGACCTGGTCCACGCCCCTGGCGCGCAGGCGGCGCGGCTGAAATGCGCCCAGGCCGGCAGCAATGATGACGGCGCCGGCGTCGAATTCCGTGCCCTTGCTGGTGACGACATGAAAGCGGCCGTCGTCCTTTTTCTCGAATTTCTCTACCCGCTGTTTCAGGTGAATGCCGGCGTTGAAGGGTTCGATCTGCTCCATCAGTTTGTCGGTCAGCTGCTGGCCCGAGATCACCGGCCAGGCGGGAATGTCGTAGATGGGCTTTTCGGGATACAGCTCGGCGCACTGCCCGCCCACCTGGGGCAGGCTGTCGATCAGCTCGGCCTTGAGACCAAGAAGACCCAGCTCGAATACCTGAAAGATACCCACCGGGCCGGCTCCGACTATGACCGCGTCGGTCTTGATGGTCATGCAATTACTCCATTTGATTGATGATGTGGACGGCGCGACAATGATAGCTTTTGCCGCCGGCCGTGGGCCGGCAAATACAGCCGCTGCCGCGCTGCGGCATGAAAACGCCTGCCGGAGAGTACATGAAGGCCGAGAAACGGAAAATCAAACTGCACCCGGAGTGGCTGGACGCGCTGGGCGAGGAATTTGAGCAGGACTACATGCAGCGGCTGCGCGCCTTTCTGCTTGAGCGCAGCCGCCAGGGGGCGGTCATTTATCCGCCGGGCCGGCAGATTTTCAGCGCGTTTGACTCCACGCCGCTGTCGCGCGTCAGGGTGGTCATTCTCGGCCAGGACCCGTATCACGGCCCCGGCCAGGCGCACGGCCTGTGTTTTTCGGTGGGCGAGGGCGTGCAAACGCCGCCGTCATTGCGCAACATTTTCAGGGAACTTGAGTCGGATCTGGGGCTGCCGCCGCCGGCCCACGGGCATTTGCAGGCGTGGGCGGAGCAGGGCGTTTTGCTGCTCAACACGGTGCTGACCGTGGAGCGCGGGCAGCCGGCGTCGCACCGCGACCGGGGCTGGGAGCGCCTGACCGATGCCGCGCTGCGGGCGGTTAATGAACGCTGCCCGCGCGTGGTGTTCATGCTGTGGGGCAGCCATGCCCGCAAAAAGGCGGCGCTTGTGGACAGGCAGCGCCACCTGGTGCTGGAGGCGCCGCATCCCTCGCCGCTGTCGGCCCACCGCGGGTTTTTTGGCTGCCGGCATTTTTCGCGCGCCAACCGCTGGCTGGAAGAAAACGGGGCCGGCCCGGTCAACTGGCAGCTGTAGAATTTCCCGACCGGCGGTTTCTGCCGGTGGCGCGCAGGCCCAGATAGATGCCCATCAGGGCCAGCGCCAGCCCGCCCATTTGCAGCCAGCTGAGACGCAGCCCGAAAATCAGAAAATCCCACAGCACGGCCGAGGCCGGCTGCAGCAGCAACAGCAGGCCGACGAGCGCAGCCGGCAGCACCGGCATGCCGCGCGTAATCACCAGCCAGCCCAGCATCTGGCAAACCAGGCCCAGCAAAACCAGCCACAGCAGCGCCATGCCGTCGGGAATGACAAAGCTGTTGCCTTCGGCCAGGTTGGCCGCGCCCAAAAGAAGGGCGCAGAAAAAAGTGGACTGCAAAAGGCGCGCTTCGGGACGGATATGCGCATGCCGGATCTGAAAGCCGCGCAGGCTGAGCAGATACAGCGCATAGGCCAGGGCCGCCAGCAGGCCGAAAACGATGCCGGTTCGGTAGTCGGGCGGCAGGTTGTGCCAGTCGCTGCCAAACAGCAGCCACAGCCCGCCCATGGCCAGCGCCAGGCCCAGCGCAAATCGCCAGCCGACCCGCTCGCGCATCCACACCACGCCAATGAGGGTGAGCACAAATACCTGGAAATTGGCCAGCAGCGTGGCCAGGCCCGGCCCGATGTATTCAATGGCGCGGTGCCATATCCAGATATCGCCGGCAAAAAACAGGCCGATGAGGGCGGAGCCGGCCCAGTTGTCGCGCCAGCCGGCCCGCGTTTCCGGGCGCGCCAGCAACAGGCCGGCAAACGCCAGCGTGCCAAAGGCCATGCGGTAAAAGCCCGAGGCGGTGGGCGGCATGTCGCTGAGGCGGGCGAAGATGCCGGCAAAGCTGAGCATGATGGCGCCGGCCAGAACCAGCAGCCCGGCGTTGAGCGGTGCAGAACGTTTCATTGTCCGGCGCGGCGCGCAATCCTGGGGCTGTCGCGATCGATGGCGCAGGCCTGTTCGACAAACAGCTGGCGCGCCGGCCACAGGCGGGCGGCCAGTGAAAAACCCGCTCCGGCCAGCGCGCGGCCGGCTGCAGGCGCCGTCAGCTCGTTGATGAAGTGAACGCCGTCGATGATGCCGGCTCCGGCTCCCTGCCGCCAGCGCTGATAGCGCGCCAGGGCCGGCTGCAGGTCGCTGTCATCCCTGCATTCGTCCAGCAACTGGGCCAGGGCGGCGGCGTCCATCAGCCCCAGGTTGAGCCCCTGGCCGGCCAGCGGGTGGATATTGCGGGCGGCGTCACCCAGCAGCACCAGCCGGTCGTGGACCATCAGCCGGCTCTGGCGGCGAACAAGCGGGAAGCTGAAGCGCTGCGTGGCCTCGAGAATCTGCCCGAACGGGCTGTTTAGGCCGGCATTGATGGCGGCCAGAAACGCATTGTCGTCCAGCTTGTGCTGCTGTTCCACCCGCCGGGCCGGCTGCGACCAGACCACCGATGAACGCCCGCCGGGGAGCGGCAGCAGGGCCAGCGGGCCGTGCTCGGTAAAGCGCTGCCAGGCGATGCCGCGGTTGGGTTTTTCGGTTGTGACGTGGGTGACCAGGGCGCGCTGGTTGTAGTGCCAGCTGTCGGTTTCCATGCCGGCCAGGCGGCGCAGGCGGCTGCGGGCGCCGTCGGAGGCCACCAGCAGGCCGGCGCGCACAATGCGCCCGTCGTCAAACTCGATGCGCACGTGGCGCTTGCGCATGGCAAAGCCGGTGACCGAGGCGGGCGCAAGCAGTGTAACCGGGTGGGCATCGCTGCTTTCCAGAGCCTGCCAAAGCGCGGCCTGCATAAGCGGGATTTCAACAATCCAGCCCAGGTATTCAAGGCCGTGCTCGGAGGCCCTGAAGGTGATTTCTCCCGAGCCGGAAGACACCTGCATGCGATCATACGGGCCCAGGCGCTGTGCGGGCATGCGCTGCCAGGCGCCGGCGGCGTCCAGCACCTCGCGGGCACCCGGTGAAATGGCCACCACCCGGGGCGCCAGCGGGGCTTCGGGCTCAATGGCCTGCGGGCGGCGCTGATCGACAAGGGCCACCTTGCGGCCGCTGCTGGCCAGCAGCGCGGCGGCGCTGGCGCCGGCCACGCCGCCGCCAACCACGACAATGTCAACGTCTGCGCTCACGGTCGGTGCTCCCTGGCCAGCGTGCTGACCGGTTCACGAAAGCCCATGGCTGCGCGCACCAGCCTTTTTTGCAGCGCAGGCCAGGCGGCGTGGGCCATCAGCCCGAGGCTGGTGCCCGTGCGCATCAGCATGGACGGGTTTGAAAACGCCCGCGCCAGGGTGTCGGTGTAGCGCACCGTGGCGGCCTGGTCGGCGTGCCGGTCGGCAAACCAGGCTTCCAGAACTGCGGGTGTGCCGGGGTCCTGGGCAGGGGCGGCGTGGTCGATGAGGGCGGCCACGTCGCGCAGGGCCAGGTTGAAGCCCTGGGCCGAAACCGGGTTGACCGTATTGGCGGCGTTGCCAACGATGGCGGTTCGGGTGGAAAGCGGGCGCCGGGTGCGGGTGAGCGCCAGCGGGTAGCTGACGCGCTTGCCGGGCGACGAGAATTTTTCGGCCGGCCAGCCGCTGCGCCGGGCCAGCAGCGCTGTCAGCGCGCGGTCGTCAACAGCCTTGATTCCATCGATGACTTCGGTGAGATCGACCAGCACCACGCCCAGGCGCTTGTCGGGCTGGGGCAGAAACGCCAGCGGTCCGCCGCGGGCAAAGCGCTCGAAGGCCGTGTCGCCCGGCCGGCCGGGGCTGTGCACATTGAACACCAGGGCCGATTGGTTGTAGCTGCTGGTGGTGCTGGCAATGCCGGCCAGGCGACGGGTCAGCGAACCGCTGCCGTCGGCGCCAACCAGCAGCTTGCAGGTCAGCCGTCTGCCGCTTTCAAGCAGTATTTCAACATGATCGGGCGTTTGCCGAATGTCTTTGAGGCGCTCCGGGCACAGGGTTTCAATTTGATCGCTTGCATCAAGACGGCGCAGCAGGGCGGCGCCCAGTTCGCGGGCCACGATGACGGCGCCAAAGCGCGCGTGGCCGAAGTCAGCGGCGTTGAGGGTCAGGTGGCCGGGTGCGCCGGCGCGGCTTATTTCGATGCGCCTGAGGGGCTGGGTATGCAGCGCATCGTCCAGCACGTTGAGGTGGCCGAGAATATTGAGCGAGGCGGCGTTGACCACCAGCGTGCGGTCATCAAAGCTGGGGCGGCTGTCCGCGCGGGGCTGAAAGGCCTCGACCAGGGCAATTCTGCGCCCGGCCTGCGCAAGGCCGATGGCCAGCGCCGAACCGGCCAGGCCGCCGCCGATGATGATGATGTCAAAGTCGCTCATGACTGCATGACCGCCTCGATTTTTTCGGGGTCTGACGGCACTGCGTCGGTCAGGTTCTCGGGGTCGCCGTCGGTGACGCGGATGTCGTCCTCGATGCGAATGCCGATGTTGCGAAAATGCGCAGGGATGTCATCGCCATCGTCAATGTACAGCCCCGGTTCGACGGTGACCACCATGTTTTTTTCGAGCACGCGCGACTGCCCCTCGATGCGGTAGTCGCCGACATCGTGGGTGTCCAGGCCCAGCCAGTGGCCGGTCTTGTGCATGTAAAAGCGTCGGTAGCGGCCGTTTTCCAGGTTTTCATCCAGGCTGCCGTCAAGCAGGCCCAGGTCGATGAGCCCCCGGGTGAGAATGCGCGTGGCCGCGTCGTGAAAGGCCTCGAAGGGCTGGCCGGCCCGCACGTGCTCTATGGCGGCCCGCTGGGCCTCCAGGACAATGTTGTAAAGGGCCAGCTGAGGGGCGGAAAAGCGGCCGTTGACGGGAAAAGTGCGCGAAATGTCGGCCGCATAGCCCAAATGCTCGCAGCCGGCGTCAATCAGCACCAGGCCGTCGCCGGGCAGGGGCTGGTTGTTGTCAACATAATGCAGTATGCAGGCGTTTTGCCCGCCGGCCACGATGGGCAGATAGGCGGGCGGACAGCCGTTGCGGGTGTACTCATGCACCAGCTCGGCCGTCAGCCCGGCCTCGGTCATGCCCGGGCGGCAGGCCCGCATGGCGCGCGTGATGGCGGCGGCTGAAACCTTTGCGGCGCGGCGCATGCAGCGGATCTCGTCGTGGGACTTGATCAGGCGCTGCTCGTGCAATACCGGCTCCAGCGGCACGATTTCGGGCTGGCGGTCGTCAAGCTGTTTGAGCCAGCCCAAAAGGCGGGCATCCATGTCGGCATGCTTGCCAACCAGATGATATACGCGCCGGCAGTCTTCCAGCATGGCCGGCAGGATATCGCCCAGGTCGCCGATGGGAAAGGCGTCGTCCATTTCCAGCTGCGACCGGGCGCCGGCCAGCCCCAGGCGCTTGCCGTCCCAGCGTTCGCGTTCCGGGTTGCGCTCGCGCAAAAAAAGAACCTGGCGCGCGCCGGCGTGGCCGGGGCGCAGCACCAGCAGCGCTTCCGGTTCGCAAAAGCCGGTCAGGTAAAGAAAGTCGCTGTCCTGCCGGTAGGGGTAGAAAGTGTCGCCGTTGCGCAGCTTGTGGGGGGCGGCGGCCACGATAACAAGCGCGTCTTCGCCGACTTCCTGCATCAGGCGCTGGCGGCGGCGCAAAAATTCCTGTTGCTTGATCATGAATTCAGGCCGTCAATGGGTGATGGCGCTGCCCCGGCATTCCTCGCGCAGCAGCAAAATGGCCATGCGCACAAACTCGACCAGTTCGGCGTAGGCGGTTTCCTCGGCTTCCTGGTCGGCATCGGAATCGGTGCCGGCGCGGGCAATCTGCTCAATCATGTGCAGCGCTTCGCGGGCTTCATCGGAGCGTATGGTGGGCTCGGCGGCGCCGAAGCCGGCCAGAAAACCCGAGCACCAGTGCGCCAGGCACAGGGTTCTCTCTTCCAGCGCGCGCTCGTCGGTGGGCAGCAGGGGCTGAAAGCTCATGGTGGGCGAGTCCAGCTCGCTGCGCAGCTGCCGCAGCGCGGGGCCGATTTCATCGACAATCCGGTCTGATGTCCAGTCGCCCATTTGCAGCGCGGCCAGATGGGTGGCGAGCTCGTTTTCATCCTGGGCGGGCTTGCCGCACAAAAGCCCGGTGATCACACCGTGGGTTTCGGAGACGGATTGCGGGGCGCTGTCGGCCGCCAGGGCCAGCAGCCAGGCCAGCCGGGTTTCATTGGTGCTGCTCATGATCAAGGATAGTGTGAAACGGGCGGTCAGTTTATCACCGGCCGGCAGACGCTTGAGCCGGTTGTAAAGCAGCTTGACAGCTTTTATGGTTAAATAGCTGAAAACCGAATAACAATGGGGACGGTATGGAATCGCTTGAGCGCATGGTGCAGGACATCGATCGCCTTGAGCAGCGCATCACCGAGCTGGTTGACCGCGTTGAGCTGCTGGAGGATGAAAACAGT
>Ga0209487_1001197_pt1 | contig 22251 bp, 12 predicted proteins | sample Poulit2012_FD_187524 | JGI IMG/M metagenome (GOLD analysis project Ga0209487, IMG submission 187524) | Agricultural soil microbial communities from Georgia to study Nitrogen management - Poultry litter 2012 (SPAdes) (version 2) | ecosystem: Environmental > Terrestrial > Soil > Agricultural land...
CATACGGTCACTCCCGACGTGGAGCGCCCCGGTCCCGGCGAGGATACCAAACCCGATGACGGCCTTGATGATTCGGCCTGGGTGGCGAAAATCGAGAATTATCAAACGTTTGTGGATCAAGTCCGGCCGTGGCTGACGGTCGCTTGGGAGCATAGCCCTGAGGAGCTGGCGAGCGCCATCGTGGCCGATGAGCGAGCGCTTCGGGCGACGGCTGATGTACAAATTCAGGCTCGCTTACAGTTCCTGGGTGAGGTGATCGACCAAGTCATCACCTTCGTTGCCGGCGATGCTTATAGTGTGATTGACGAGCTCGGGACCGGCTATACCACGCAAATTGTCATCCGCGATACGTACAGTCGCGACGTGGGCCGCGTCGACGTCGTCGTCTCTGAGGACGAGAATGAGCTTCATATTATCGCATCCGGTTACGCGGGTGATGGTAAAGCTATGGAAACGACCCCGCTTGAGCTGAGCCTGGCTACGGGTGTGGCAGTAGACGAGTTATCTGTCGGTGACGTGAGCGGGGCGATCGCGCGGGCTCAGCGTATCCAGGCGCTGGCTGGTAGGGCGCACAAGTTAAGTGCTGATATCGGTCAGCAGGGCGACATCCATTATCTGCACCTTGATGAAGCCGAGGTTCGGCTAACGTTGAGCAGTAACTTGCAAGGCCCGATTGGCGCGGAGTTTGAACGAGCGGCGAGTGGCCCGGCCTTTGGCGCTGTCACGCTGTCAGGTGCGGGGCAGATTATCAGCGGCGATCACACGTTTTCCGGGACACTTGAGGTAGAGCTCGAGCGGTCGCAGGACGAGGCGAGCCTGTTTGTAGATGAACGGTTCAAAGGCAACGTGCTCGCGCTTACGGGCATGCTCCTGGACGGCGAGTTTGTATCCGGCGGTAGCGCAACTCAGTTCTATGCGGTGGCAAGCGTTGAGCTCGATAATACGGTGGTCATCGATCCATTTTGGTGGGCGAATAGCACCGACACCATTTTGATATTTCAGGGTGATATTGACTATGAGCGGGATATCGCCGGCACACTTCTTAATGGTGCTGGGCCTGGTGTGGGTGAAGTTCTCATTCATCGGGTGTTTAACGCTGGCTCTGACGCTCGGCGCGGAGGCGAGTTAACGGAAGATCTTTACGTTGAATCACCGGATGACCCAACGTGGTTGTACTTTTTTGATGGTTCGTTGACAGAGCCGGAAATTCAGTCGCTCAAAGAGGGCGTGCTCAACGCTGTTTTCCGGAGCAAGAATGTCGAGGTAACCGATTTGGTAACGGAAGAGACGTTGAGCTTTAGTGGAACTGAGCTGGTACCGTCTGCAACCTTAGAGCAAGGGGCCCTATATGGGTACGACTTGTTGCCTGATACGTTGTCTATTGGCTTTCCTGCGGCGGCCTTTCCCGATGTGGCAGGCGCCGCCAATATGTCGGTTCCGGGGTACACAGGGCTTTTAGTGCGCACGGCGTCGGGGAGTTTTGAGGTTGTATTATATTCCGACGGCAAAGGCCCGGAGGCGCTGGTTGATGTAGTGAGTCAGAGTATTCAGAACGAGGTGTTGAGCCTTTTGGGCCTCACTTATGTTGATCTTATATCCGGCGACCTTAAAGGAAAGCTGCCACGGACAAAAGCTTCGTTTGAGTTGTGTATAGGCGAAGAAATCTTTAAAGAGCAGGGGCCGTTTTCCGGCTCAGAGCTTCAGCGGAAGTTGAACTGCGCGATACAAATGCTCCGAATTTCCGAAGAGTCTAGAACATACGCGTTGAGTCCTGACGTGGCGCGTGCGGTAACTGATTTCATCAGTCACAAGATTGCAAAATGGCCCCATAGCGTTATCGAGTATTTGTACCCTCATGCTGATATTGAGTATTTGGCCGGTGGTCTTGGTCGTTGGTACGCGCATGGCCAAATCACGGATGTCGACGGGGCTAACGACTACCTGCAGGGAAGCATTACGACCATGGTGGAGGTGGAGTTTCCGGATTTACCCAAAGCCGACGTGATCGCAACATTTAGTCACCCTGATTTGTTGGAGCATCGGCTGCGAGCTTATGTCGGCTGGGGCGAAAACCAGTACACAATCAATGCGGCGGCTAACCACCCACGTAACCCGGACGCTACACAGCTGCGCTTTACTAATGCCGAGGGATACGATCTAGTGGTTAATGCCACCTTTACCGAAGGTAAGCTCAGCGGCTTCAGCGGCCAGGCTCTGATTGACGGAGAAAGGTTGGGCGAAGTACAGTGGCGGGATAATCGTCCGGTACTGGTGTTTACATACGGTGCCAACAGCGTTATTGAGCCGCTTTACTAAAGGCAACTTGTTTTTGGCGGGGCGGCGCCAACGGTAGGGCGCCCCTCCGCTTTATGCCGTACACGCGATTTGTGACCCTATAGGCCTTTTAATTTTACGACTTGGCGTGATGATGAAAAGACTTTTCAAGCGACTTCAAAGAATTACAACTCAGAATAACTTGAAACGCAATAGACACAATCGGGCTCGAAAGACAGGCGATGGCCCCAATTTAAAGGCTTTACGTTTAGCACCTGGCGGAGCTTTCGAGGTTCACGTTGAGTTTAAGTACACATTGCGAGAAACGGACAGGAAATGGGTCGATATTGTGTCCTGGAAAGAAACGGATACTGAAGCGGCTTTTGTTTTTCGGATCAATCAGCGATACCGTTTTTTTCAGCTGTACTTCGGTGATGGAGAGCAGATTCAGGGCGAATTAAAATTTGATACAAACGAGTTCGTGGATGTGGTCACAACGCTGACGTATCGCCGAAGCCAGGATATTACTTACGCGTCGCTGGTGGCTGGAGAGCGAAAAGACGTTCGGTTTGCTGTACACAAAGGGACCTTAGCGGCGAATATTCCAGAAGAAAAGTATCGGGAAGGAACGTCGAAAAATGGCGTCGACCTTCGCCGAGTGGAGATGTCGACTTTCCCCGCACACCGTGTCTCCTTGGATGGCGCCGAACAGTTTTTGGCTGAGGCGTATTCGTTTCAAAATGCGGATTATTACCGTTCCCTTAACGCGTTGGGGATGGAGTATTTTGCGTCAAAGGAGTATGAAAAAGCACTTAATATCTTCATTCAAATTTCAAGTGCGTCATCTTTGAATATCTATGACGTTGCGTTCACGCGTGCCAGGTCGTGCATAAATAGCCTTTACCAAGGCTCAGAAAGGACAGATGTCTGGGGTAGATTTTCTAGCCCTGAAGATGCGCTTTTTGGTCAAGCCCGAAAATCGTTATCGGATGGGAACACTGACGCTGCTGTGTCCACTCTTTCTGCCGCGGTGAGAGAGGTTTTTGGAGGGCCAGGTTATCAGTTTTCGGGAAAGAGGCTGAACGCTTTTATTAACGCGTTCAAGTCCTTAGTGTCGACAGAAAATACCGATGCGGTCACTCTTCCGAGCGTCAAGCCGATTAGCGTTGCGATTGTTTCAGGAATGGGGTGGAGTGGCTCGGGCGCCGTGTACGACTATTTAAAAGAGTTTGAGGAAGTAGTCGCCATTAAAGGTGAAACACCCTACATAGAAGGCAGTGAGTCTTTACGCAAGATTTTCGCTGCGTTGGACGATACTGAACAATTAAAAGATCGAATTTTCGATTTCTTTTTTTATGCTCTTATAGGGCATTGTTATTATCGAGATTCCGGTGACTTCAAGCTGTTTCAAGATGCTCGTCGAAGGCTGCGCAGTGACAGACGAGACGAGTATTTGGACGCGGTCCAAGGCTGGTGTTTGTTAGCTCGAGCAGTCTGCAATGCCGAGGGTGAGGAGCGGTCTCGTTTATTCATAAAGCTGTCGGATTATACGGTCCAACAATTTTCGATCGGTTGTGAAATTCCAGAAGGGAAAGTGGCGCTGTTGGATAATGTTGTGCATATTGGCGCAGCCGCTGAGTGTATCAAGTTTCTGAGCAACGTCACGCTGTTTTGTACCTTCAGAGATCCTCGCTCAAATTATGTAGCCTTGCTTCGCGAGGCCGGGCACTTTAAATCAAGTGTTGGAGCGTACATAAGAGGCCGAAGAAACAGCTTCTCTAACGCATTTCAATCTGTACATTCGGCCCGACTAACCGCTAGTAAGGACAGCAGAAAGGCCGTGGAAATTGTACGTTTTGAGGAGTTTGTCCTGTCCGAAGGATACCGTAAAGAGTTGGCCACGACGCTGGGTTTAGATTTGAGTAAGCAGGCCAAACATGAGTACTTCAAGCCATGGGCGTCGATGCGGAACGTGGTGCTGCACCAAGAACACCCGAATCAAGACGATATAAAACGCATCGAGAAGGAACTGGGCGAGTATTGCTATGAACCTTGCATCCGCCCACTGCAAGAGGGAATACCTAAGAAAGAAAAGGTGAGTGTCACCTAAAGTTGTGTACTGGGTATGAGCTTGGCGACAGCCCATGTGAGAACTCCCGTAGAAAGTGAACGCGAGGCGCGTAGGCTGTGTACATAAGTAAGGCGGTGATTGACGGCGAAAGGCAGGCCGGATTATAGTTCACAGGATAGATGGCCCGTCGGTCTGAGTATGGATCATGGAGCTCGGCCAGCGGATTTTTGCGCCAGTATGTTCAGGCCCTACGCCAAAAACTAGCGCAGCCCAACACTTTGGATGGGTGTGATCCTATAATGTCGCTTAAGGATGCAAATAAAGCGCTGTTAGATGGCAACTTTTCGGCCGCCAGCCTTTTATATTGGAATCATAAAATCGCGTTAGGTCCAGGCTCTCCTAGCCTGGACTACAACCTGGAACTTCTAAGGCACCGATGGCTTCGATCTCGCCGAGGGCAGCCTCTTAAAGTCGTCGTTACAAGCTGGGGACTCAGTCACAACCCCGCAGGACGGGCAATGACCCTTGCCGAGGTTTGGCGGCCCCACGCGGAAGTTGCCATCATAGGCTGCTTAATTCCTTCGTTTGGCCGATCGCTTTGGCCGCCTTTGCAGTCTTCGCCCATCGCTTGTCATTCTTTCGTGGTTGCGCGCGGTTCTAATTTCGTTTGTGATGCTTTTCGCTTGGTCAGCCAGCACCCCGCCGATGTGGTGCATTTATCAAAGCCCCGTATGCATAACGTGATGTTTGGTTGGTTATATCAGCTGATTTGGGGCGCACGGGTGGTCATGGATGTGGATGACGAAGAGTTGAGCTTCGTAAGCGCAGATAATGCACTCGATCCGTTTGAGTATATACGTGAGCATGGGGGATTGCCCCCATTTAATAAGCTCAAAAGCAAAACCTGTACGCAGCTCGCTGTAGGTATGGTTCAACAGTTTGATGGCGTAACGGTATCGAACGCAGCGCTGCAGAATCGTTACGGCGGACGCATCATCCCACATGTGCGTCCCGCTGATCGTTTTCAACCTTCGAATGAAAGGGTCGTGGCGAGTCGCCAGGAATTCGGCGTGCCTACCGATAAATACGTTGTGCTGTTTTACGGCACGCCGAGAAAGCATAAGGGTGTGGCGGAAACGGCTCGGGCACTGGCAGCATTGGGCCGTGACGATGTGTGTTATGTCATAGCGGGCGGTGAGCCTGACGCGGAGTTGAAGGCGGAGCTGGAGAGGATACCGGGTGTCGACTATATTTTCTTAGGCGTTCAGCCTTATGAGCGCGCGGCGGATGTAGCCGCCATGGGCGATATCTGTATCTTGCTTCAGGATACGACGTCAGAGGTTGCTCAGTTTCAGCTTCCAGCAAAACTAATGGATGCGCTAGGGATGGGGTTGACGGTTTTTGCTCAGGTGACCCCTCCGTTGGAAGAGCTTGCTAGAAAAGGCGCATTCATTCCCGTTACCGCTGACAACCTCGTTGATAAGCTGCGCGCTTGGTTTGATTCCGATGATCGAACCCAGGCGAAGCAGGGGCGGGCAATATTTGAGTCAGAGCTGACGGTCGAGGCTGTAGCGCCGGTTGTTCGCGCGATTTTGGCGGATGAAACACCACGACGCGCTGAGCTCTTAAGCTGGCAGGGACAGTTAGAGAGGCTACTGAGCAGTGACTGGCCTTTAGGGGTTCCAGTGCCGCAACGGCGAGAGCAAGAAGCCGGATGGAAACAGGTGAGGCAGATGCAAACGCTGAATGAACTCGTCCGACAACCGGTACTGAAAGAGCGTGCCGGCCCTATTAATAGCTGGGGAGCGTGACTCTATTAAGAGCCGGTGCGCTCAGGACGGTTTGACCTAGTGCTACTTACGGAGGAGGACGAGTGGCCAGCGACTTGTTAGAACGAGCGAATCGACTTTTACGGGCCCAGGAGTATGAGGCCGCCCTCAGCATCTATAGCGAACTTACCCGCAAGCATCCGGCAATCGCCCGATGTGTCGATTTGAACGTGCGCTTAGCGTCGGCTCGTCTTTCCGGTGAGAGCCTATCCACCAGAGGTTGCACACAAGAAACCATTATTGTTTATACCTGCAATTTTGGTCGTTACGAGAGCGTAAAGGCACCCGTCGTGGTGGAGCCCGATATCCGTTATATTCTTTTTACTGATGATCCTACCCTGCGTTCAGATGTTTGGGAGATCAGAGTCCTGGAAAGTGAGACCGGCAATCCTCGTCGAGAGTCGAGACGCGCAAAGATTCAGCCGCACGTTTACCTGCCTACCCACGATATCAGCGTTTATATTGATTCGAGCTTGGAGCTGAAACATCACAACGTTCGGAAGATGGTTGATGCCGCTATGGAAGGCAATGACGCGGCCATTTACAGGCACTACAAGCGAACCTGTGTTTATGAAGAAATCGAGTATGTGGCCAATGATAAAGACAGGTCGGTGCCCAAAGCGGAATGTCAGCAAGCCATTCGTAAATATGAGGAGTTAGGTTACCCAAAAAACGCCGGCTTGTTCGAAAACGCTTTTATATTTAGAAGAAATACGCCCCAAGTCCAGAAAATGAATGAGATTTGGTGGCAAGAGTATATGGCGGGCTCGGAGCGCGACCAGTTTACGTTAATGTACGCTATCCATAAGTCCGGGGTGAAGGTGAACCCTATTCCGGTCGGAAAGCAGTTTAGAATCAACCCCTTCGTGAACCATTATAAGCATAGGTATCGGAACTACACCCAGCGCCTGAGTAACAATCGGTTGGCTGTCAACTGGATCCTGAATCAGGAGCGAGGTAGGGGGTGGGCCTATGCGAATAGCGTCGAACGAATTAGAGAAAATCAACCCTTTTTTAAGCACTATACAAACAACGAAACGGCAAAGGACGTTTCAATATATTTGGATGCATTGATTTACGAGGACTCGCTAAAGGTGGGGCGACGGAAGATGCTTCGAATCGGCGGGCCTAGACCCCTATGGCGACTGCATGGAGGTGATGTCAACCAGCGGAATGCCTTTCTTCAGCAGTTTGATGGACTGATAGCCCTTAACGAAGAGATTTACCAAATAGCCAAAATGTCAGATGTGGAAACAGCGCTCATACCTAACGGCCTTGATCTGCAGCAGTGGCCGTATAATTATTCGACACGAAATACCCGATTCGTGGTGGGCTTTACCGCCAATGTAACCAGTAAGCAGGAGCGGAACATTAAGGGCTACGACCTCGTCGCTCAGGCTTGTAAAGAGCTGGGCGTTCCGCTGTTAAGCCTGCAAAAAGGGGTGAATCAGATTGCCAACAGTGATATGCAGGGGGAGTTCTACAGTAAGATTGATTGCTTGGTTCACCCGGTTCTGGAGGCAAAAGAAGGCTCGTCCAATACGATTATGGAGGCGCTAGCGTGTGGTGTTCCGGTCATCACGACGACGGCGGCCGGGTTTCACGGCGAGAGGCTTAGCGCTGATACCAACGTGCTGTTTGTTACGCGGACAAAGGTCTCCATCAAAAACGCCATTCTACGTCTCATGAATAGCCCAGCGCTTCGTTTGGAACTGTCGAAAAACGGCCGGGCATTTTGTGAAGATAACCATGATATTAAACGGATCGCGAAACAGTATGAGGGATTCATTCAAGCCGTTATTGCCAATCAATCCAGAAAACTAATTCAATTTATGTCCCCGGGTGATCCCCGAAAGATGGCCACAGCACGGATACGGTGCCGGAATATGGTGGATGCAATAAACGATTACTATGGTGATCAGTATTGTGCCACAATGCATAGCTACGCCGAGCCCGATGTTGTCGTTGTCAGCCAGCTTTGTACACATAAAATGTTAGTTGACATTCAGAAATTGAAATGCCGAAACACTCATGTCATATATGATTGCGCTGATCCTTATTATATGAGAGACGGTGAAGTATACGATGTTTCGGCCCGCGATCGCTTTTGGGACTTAGTGAATGTCAGCGATCATGTAATCGTGCCCACAATCGAGCTCAAAAAGTCACTGATTGATTGTGGGGTGCAAAAATCCGTATCCGTCGTGCCGGATTCATTTGATTATGCCGACCAGATGAACCGATCAGTGGTCGGAAGCGACGCGCCTCATATCACCTGGTTCGGAAACCCGGGTAACGGGAATCTGGAGTCCGCATTGCCGTACCTTCAGCATTTTCAAGAAAGCTTTCCCGACAAACGGGTTCTTCTGATAACGCTTCGAAAACGTGCCTACGAGAAGTTTGCTTTTGCTCTTAAAGAGTGGCGCTACGAGTCCTTTGTACAAGATTTACGAGAGAGTAATGTTGCGTTGGTGTCCCACTCGAACGACGCGCCTTTTAAGAGCGCGAATCGATTCGTTACCGCGATAATGAACGGCGTTCCCTGTTTATATGTCGGCCGCTGCGAGGAGATCGTTGAGCTGTTAACCAGCACTGGGTACGAGAAGTACTTGCTCAGCAATGCGGCGGATGGCGTTCGCGCCGTGCGCGAGCTGCAGGCCGCTGGTGAGCGGGAGCTCTATGTGCAAACAATGCAAAAGGTGTTAGAGCAGAAATATTCATGGCGCTCAGTCTCGAAACGGTTCATAGGTGTACTAAATGAGCTTGATGGGCAGCAGATGCCTATGATGGTGCCCTCGCGTTCAGATACCCCGAGTGCCGTGTCACTTCCTCTGTAACCTTCAGAGCCCCGCATTCTCCGGATTAAATAATGCTTGTGCCAGTTGAGCCGTCAGGAATCTGACGGCCGACAAGGTCTTCTGAAATACTTCTAACAAATCGCCGCATTCGGAAGAGTTGTGCGCCATATTCCGCATTGACTGTTTAGAACACTAGTCTGGGGAGGGGGTTGCCCCCTGACGTTGAGTGGTTTCGCGCAGAACAAATATATTCCGGTCTCTTCTTCATGGGGTAAAATCCTTCTACTCAAGAATTATACGCTCCGATGAAGCCGGGACGGTTCACCACCGGCTGAATATGAAATGCTGTATTATCGCAATAAGTCAGCGCAAGCAGCCTGACTTAAATAAAACGCCCTCCGATAAAGCCGGGGCGATTCAAAAGGTATGCGGCTGCTACGGCGGTGTTGGCTTACCATTGTGGGACGATGGCGTTCGGGCTGTAAGGGAAATAAACGCTAGGCTTCAGACCCAGTACGCCTTTGTGGCGTTTTATTACAAGGAGGGTATCCATGACTCTTACTATCATCCATCACGGCGGCGCTGAGGGCGTGACAGGCTCATGCCATGAGCTGCGCTTAACCGCCGAAGCAACCGATCGGGGCATTCTGGTCGATTGCGGCCTGTTTCAGGGCCGGGACGCGGAAGCCGCCTCCCCAGAAATTGATTTTCCCATCGAACACATTAAAGCCTTGGTGATAACCCATGTGCACATTGACCACGTGGGACGGTTGCCGTATTTGCTGGCGGCGGGCTTTTCTGGGCCGATTATATGCTCCAAGCCTAGTGCTATGTTGTTGCCCTCGGTGCTGGAAGACGCCCTTAAAATTGGCTTTACCCGCGATGCACGCGTAATTAACCGGTTTCTGGGGTTGATTAAATCCCGTTTGGTGCCGTTGGGGTATAACGAGTGGTATCCGGTGTGGCAGGGGGTGGATACCGGGTTATCGGTCCGTTTGCAGCGCGCCGGGCATATTCTGGGGTCGGTTTATGTCGAGTGCGACGCGACCGTGGGGCAGGCTCAGGAACGGGTGGTATTCAGCGGTGATTTGGGGGCATCTTATGCGCCTTTATTGCCGCCGCCGGTCTCTCCGGAGCGGGCTGACCGCCTGGTGATAGAGACGACCTATGGCAATAAAGTGCACGAGGACCGAACCCAGCGCCGCTACCGCTTAAAAGCCGTTCTGGAGCATGCTCTGGCCGATGGGGGCACGGTGTTGATTCCTGCCTTTAGTATTGGTCGCACACAGGATATATTGTACGAGTTTGAAAGCCTGATTGATGAATTTGGCGACAGCATGGTCGCTAAGGGGCTGCACTGGCGAGACTTACAAATAATAGTGGATTCACCTCTGGCGGCCAATTTCACCGAATTGTATCGGAAGCTTAAGCCGTACTGGGATGACGAGGCGCGGGCGCGTGTGGCCCAGGGGCGCCACCCCTTGTCGTTTGAGCAGTTGACTCTGGTGGACGATCACGAGCAACATACGCGCCTGGTGAATTTTCTGGCCCATTCCCTTACACCCGCCATTGTGTTGGCCGGCTCAGGAATGTGTACCGGCGGCCGTGTGGTGAACTACTTAAAAGCTTTGCTGCCGAACCCGCGCAATGATGTGCTCTTTGTAGGCTACCAAGCCGAAGGTACCCCAGGTCGGGATATTCTCACCTATGGCCCTCGTAACGGTTGGGTGTTACTGGACGGCGAGCGTTACCCGATCAACGCCCAGGTGGATCAGGTCAGTGGTTATTCCGCCCATGCCGATCAGGCCGATTTGCTGCGTTTTATTAAAGGTATTCCCAAGCCGCCTCGGGAAATTCGTTTGGTGCATGGGGAGCCGGCTGCAAAGCGGGCGTTTGCTGCAGTGCTTGTGCAAGAAGGCTTTTCTCATGTCATATAAGAGCCCGCTATCCTGATCTCTGGACCTTAGGTCAGTCGTCGGCATGAGCTTGATTTAAGGGGTATGCTCGCGGACGGGCGTGGGGTTTGTCGTGTCCTTACGGTTTAATGCTTTCTTTGGTGTACAATTACCGGTTTTTCGGTAGCTGCAGGCTGAGTGTGGGCAAGCTACCTAGAGGCTGATGATAGGATGTTATGTCGGAGTTGACCGCATGCCCTTGACTGTTGTAACGACGCCGGACTTGGAATCCAGTGTGGCCCCGTCGCCAGGGACGTTGAAGGGCATTAGTTTGGAGGCCGTTTCGGCACACTTACCGTGCGTGATGGTTTTTAACTGGCCGGAGGCTGCGCTGGCGGTGCTGCTGGCCGATGGCTATAGCCTGCGCGATGGCGCTGACATGTGGAAGGCCTCGGTTGCGACGATGTTGGAGTTGCACCACCAGCATCCGGAAGAGACAGCTCTGCTCGCGGCACCGACCTTTGAGCATGAGGAAGGCGTAGAGGCGTTGACGTGGCTGAGAAATCGCTGGCCTGAAGTTGAGGTAAGGGTGACCTGCTCAGCACCAGCGCAATGGCAGCTGTTGGCCGCCAAAGAGTGGGTAGCGAGAGACCAAGAGTTCGGGTGTTTGGTTGACGCCTTGCAGGCGGCATCGGCGTCCTTGCCGGGTAATGGGTATGCGCCGCCCGTGATTGATATAGAGGCCGTTGTAGCTGGTGAACGGGAGTCGGCCCATCGGTTGTCTGCTGTCAACGAGCTGCTGCAGAATCAACTTCAGCACCTGGAAGAGCTGCTGGAGAAATATTACCTGGAGAACCGACGCCTTAAGGAGCGGCTACAGGGTAAAGGTTTTGGCGAAGTGGTTCGTGCGAGAGGCGTTCCGTTGAGCCACAGGCTGGGCTCGATACTGATTGTGGTGCGTCAGAAAGGTTGGCTCGCCATTAAACGGCTAGCTCGGCCTTTTCGGCGTTTAACCCAAGAGCGTAAAGAGCAGCTCAAAATGATTGAGTTGGTAGCCTCTTCTGAATATTTTGATGCCGACTGGTATGCGCTTAAAAACCCCGACGTAGCTAAGGTTTTTAAGAATCCCGCTGAGCACTATTTTCTACACGGTGGCCATGAGGGGCGTGACCCTAGTGCACGCTTCTCGAGCCGTACCTACTTGCTGGATAATCCCGATGTAGCCAAGGCCGGGGTTAACCCACTCGTGCACTACCTTCAACATGGCAAGGCTGAAGGCCGCGCTTTCCCTGCTCCTTAACCACAGGTCGTGCCGTGTCTGTAGCTCCCCTTGTAAATATCGAAAAACTAGCCGAGCAGATTCGCGAAGAGACAAGTGCTCAATATGTTGCGGAGTTAGTTGAGCGGTTGCCCGAACTGATTACGAGCTGTGCTCACGCGTCATTGCGTCAAGCGCGGAGTTGTACGCATCAGTTGTCGATGGTTTTGCAGTATCACTCAGCGCCCAAGGTGGTTTTTTCCGCTTTGACGAAGCTGCTGAAGATGTGGATTACAGAGCTGTCTTCCAACTCAGTGCGGCTGGATGAGGTTCCGGTTGATCGGTCGCGCCGCATAGATTGCGGTTTGGCGTTGGCGTTTGACGTATTTCCGTGTCGTGAGCTTGATGTCGAGCAGTTTGATCTGGAATCGGCACTTGCTTGGTGTTGCGCTTCTGGACTGCCTTTGCCGATACTGTTTAATTCCATGCGCAGAAGTTACGCCAAAGCACTGGATCTTCTGGCCTTTTACCCAATTTTAAATGAGCTTTTAGTTTCATCGGGCAGCGACGAAGCGCGCGCGTTGCAGATTATCCAATGCGTGCGTACGGCAGACCAGTCTGAGGCGGCGGTAAAGCGACTTCTTGCTCTGCTATTGGAGTTAACCCCGCATCAAGTGAAATTGGTAGCTAAAGATTTGCGGCGGGCCTGTGTGCCCCAAATCAGTAAGCGGCGGCAAATATCGGCGCGCCAATTGGAACAGCTGTGTTATGGCGACGACGCTACCTTAGTGTTCTCGCGCCTAGCCATTCTTAATTATGCTGGATTTCTCGACACCCACGGTTTGAACGCTCTGTATTCGTACTTTACGCCTCAGGACAACAACCATGATTGCTTGAAGGACAAGCTCAGCATTTTAGCCGCACAGCATGGGTTTGACAGTGTGTTCATGGCGGAAGTTAACCAAACTCTAGTCAATGAAGGGGCAAACTCGGTCCTGTTAGCGTTGGGCCGATATCAAGACATTCGAGATTATTTTGAGGGGTGTCTGGCATTTTGGGCACAAGAGCAGCCTATTGGTGTGAAGCCGCTCCCTAATGCGCCAAAGGTTTCAGTGCTGTTTTCTGCTCATAATCCTGACCTTCGGTTGCTGCAATCCGCGGTACGCTCAGTGGCCATGCAGACATACCCTAACTTGGAACTGGTGTTTGTTGACGATTGTTCTGATTCGGTTCACGCGAGTGAAATTGAGCGATGTGTTCGACGAGAATGTTTTCTGGCAAGACGGCCCTTGATCTACAGAAGAAATTGCGAGAACCAGGGACAGTACAATAATCGAAATCTAGGGGTTGAGTTGGCAACAGGTGAGTATATTGCGATTCAGGACGACGATGATATTTCCCACCCTGATCGTATCGCACTGCAAATTGCACGCATGCTGGACGATCCCCAGGTGGTGGCTTCTCGGGTTAAGCATTTGCGTGTGTCAGGGTCTGCTCGGGTTATGTTGGATGGGGATGAGCCGGATCAGCCCTATGGTGATGCACCTCCTTCATTCATCTGGCACCGCTCGGTGTTTGACACCATGGGCTTGTTTCTGCCCACATCCACGCGGGGCGATATTGAGTTTTATCAGCGCTTGATCAGGCATTTTGGTCATCAGGCCGTGTTGTTTATACCAGCACCTTTGTTAATCATGCGTGGGTCTTTTGAGACGGTGTCGGCAAGCAAGGAGTACAGGCATAAGGTCGCCCTTGAGGCTCTGCGCTTTATGTACAACAAGGGCCATATTGCCGAGGCGATGAAGCAGGGGGTTAAGCCCGATGCTTGGGTGCCCCACATATTTAAGGTGAAAGCGAGGTCCTCAAATGTTTGAGAAAGCGGTCCAGGCGCGGGAGCTGTATCGCCAAGGAAAGTTTAAACAGGCGGAAGCGCTTTATGAGGAGTTCGTCAAAGAGTATCCCGATTTTGCGCAGGCGTACACTCCCGAAACCTTAGATGAGCCGCCTGTGGATGTTGCGGTGGACGGTGAGGAGCCAACGACGCTAGATGATTTGTATCAACAGGTGTCAGACGCTTCGGCGGAGATTGACTGGACTCAGCTGGAAGAAGCTCCTCTCGTCACAGTGGTGATGACGGCTTATAACGTTGAGGATTACGTCGAAGCGGCAATTACATCGGTAATCCGACAAACTTGGCGTAATCTGGAAGTGGTTGTGGTGGACGACTGCAGTACGGACAAGACGAATGATGTACTTGCCAGACTTGCTCGAGTTCACCGCAACCTCACGCACCTGCGCTTGAACACCAACCTCGGCACCTATTATGCCAAGAACGTGGGCATTACACGGGCCAAAGGTCGTTATATTTTTTTCCATGATTCAGACGATATCTGTCACCCAGAACGAATTCGCCTGTCCATGTGGCATCTGTTGCAAGAACGCGGTGTTGCTGTGCGTGGCGTCACGTCGCGTGTCACGTACCCAGAGGGGCGTGTGCTATTGGTGAACGGGCGTGTGGCACGGCGGGGGTATATAACGCTTGGGGTGGCGCGATCCGTATTTGATGAAATTGGGTACTTTAACTGTACCACTAAGGCGGCCGATGATGAGTTTGCTCATAGATTAACGATGTATCTCAAAACCAAGAAGCAACGCATTATTGACATCAAGTATCCCTATTATTACCTAACTTATCGGGATGGCTCTCTTTCGAGTGACATGATTCAAAATAATCCGGTGAAAGAGGGGGCGGTTGTACGCAAAAACTCTTTGTCTAGAGCACTGTATAAAGAAGTATTTACAGATGCTCATACGAACCTTCCTGTTTCCGCGCTGAAGGAGACCTTTCGGTTTCCGACCGTTCGGGATGCGTTGCCTTGCCCGGCGGATATGACCAAATTGGCTAATCCACGCGATCCAGTAGTCGCTAGCCTGTGTTCTATTCCCTCTCGTTCTGATGCTCTGGTAAAAACGCTCCGGAGCATTGAGAAACAGGTCGATCATATTTACCTGTATCTGGATGGTTATGACCGCACCCCTGGGTATGTCTATGAATTAAGTTGTGAGGTGACGGTCGTTCATTCCCGGGATGTTCCTAATTTACGAGATAACGGTAAGTTTTATCCGTTACAAAAGCTCAACAAAGATTGTTACTTTTTCACAATGGACGATGATATTGTCTACCCACCGGATTATGTCAATGCCATGATAAAAAAGCTCGATTTCTACGAGCAGGCGGTGGCTGTGGGCGTCCATGGGGTGTTTTTGCCAGAAAACGCTGAGCGATACTTCTCAGGTTTTCGAAAATCGTACCATTTCAAATATAAGCTGGAATCCGACACGCTGGTTAGCAATCTAGGAACGGGTACCGTGGCCTTCCATACGCGATATTTTTCAACTCTTTCAGTAGAGGAGTTCTCTGAAACTGGCATGTCCGATATTTATTTCTCCATTTTTTGTAAGAACCACGGCATCCCGATGGTTTGTATTGCCAGACCCGATGACTGGTTATGTGAGGTCATTCCAGAGGATACGAACACTCTTTATCATGAGTTTAAACGGGCCGATGATAAACAGGCGGCGTTGGTAGCGGATAATCGCCCTTGGGGAATTAAAGCGTTCCACCAAGTAATCGATACGGCCGACGAGCGGTTGTCGGATAAGCTTGCGAAGGCTTCCCTGCGTGGGATGATTCCTTACCTTAACCGGTTTATGATTTGATCCAGTTAAAAATATAAGTAAATAAGTAGATAAGAGATTTGGATGAAAGTGTCTAAGCGTTTGACTGAGCTATACAAGGTTGTAAAAAAGATAACACGAGTTGATGACTTTGAGCAGCAAATGAACATATCGTTGCGCAATAAGTATGTATTTTTTGTTCCCAGCAAGTGTGCTAGTAGCACGATAAAGACATACCTTCAGCACAAGGAGCTCGAGCGTACTGGACTTAAGGTACAGGATGTCGATAAAAAAATGTGTTCGCCGCTGTTGTCTCCATTTCAGATGGGCGATGAGTTACACCGCTGTTTTTCTGGCTCGGAGTTTAAGCGAGTAACATTTGCTCGTCATCCGTTGGATCGGCTTATCGCTAATTATGTATATAAAGTGGTGGGCGCTCGCCGTGGCCACCCGGCGAAACAGTTTCGTAAACAATCGGGCATTCAGGGTGATGTGAGCTTCAAGCAATTTGTGAGATTTATATGCAGCCAGAAAAGCTCGGACATGAATGCCCATTGGCGCCCGATTACCGACACAGTTTTGTGGGACTATATTAAGTATGACTTTGTGGGAAAGGTAGAAACGATTAAAGATTCTATCACCGACTTAGGACGTTTTTTGTATGGAGGGAACCCTTGGGTAGAGGGGGTGTTTGACAGGGATGGCTCGCCGCTCATCATTCCTGATATCGACCCCTATGTTCCAGTGAATACGCCATTGAAGCATAACAAGACGATACTTCCAGTACAGGAGTTGGTTGAGATGGATTCCGAGATTGCGGATCTTATTAATCACCGCTATGAGCGAGACTTTGTTAACTTCGGCTATGATTACATTCAAGTTTGAATGATGTTAATGACAACGATTGCGGGCCCGGGAGCGTCACGACGTGTCATTCCACTTGAGCGCAGGGCTATAGGTGGAGGCCGAATACGGCGTATGCATTGTACTTATGAGGCACAGAACGGGTGATGGCATCGGCGTTTTTCAGAAGAGCATATCGCTGGCTTGGCCGCAAAGCCCGTAAACTACCCTGGGTCAATATTGAGGGCCGCCAGGTACTCGCGAGCGGCTTGTTTGATAGCGAGTATTACACTCGTCAACTCAAAGGACGGCCGGACGAATCCAAAGGTTTAGAATCACCGTTGAAGCATTACTTGCTTGTCGGCGGATTTGAAGGCCTCAATCCCAGCGAAGACTTTGATTCCCAATGGTACGTTACGACGTATCCGGATGTGCCTGCCGCGGGGCTCAACCCCTTAACTCACTATGTCCAGCATGGCCTGTCCGAGGGTCGCATTCCTGCCCACGGCGCTAGTCCCCGTAGACCTATTAACCCGCCGAGTCCCGAGCTGGCCTTGTACAAAGCACTTTGGGGCGGTTTTCATCACTTGGCGCGCGCCGAGCTACACCGGCGCGCCACTGAACGTCGCAATTCCACGGCCGCCCTGCATCTTTGTGGATGGGAGTACGCGCACGGAGATATGAGGCGGGCTTTGCATTGGCTGCATTTGGCTATTACTCATACTCGTGGTGGGGCCCAGCCGAACCATTTAGTGGCATTGAGCAAGTGTTATACGCACCTGGGTGCCTATGGTGCAATTCGAGTACTGCTGGAAGAGTCAAAAAACGCGGCACTTTTGGGTAACGCTTTGCCTTATGTGAAGGCTAATGCGTTAGCGAAAAGCGCGGAGGATGCTCAGCGGATGGATGCACTGAATGAGGTGTTTGCCAGTGCGGGGTTGACGGGAGTTTCTCGACGAGACGCCGAGTTGGGCTGGAGTCTGGACAATTTGGGTTCGTTAAGCGATGTCCCAACGTGTACGCTTGAGATGCCCTTGGTCAGTGTCATCGTACCCGCCTATAACGCGGGAAGTCGACTTCAAATTGCACTGGACAGTCTGTTGCGGCAAAGCTGGACGCAGCTCGAAATTATTGTTGTGGATGACGGCAGCAGCGATAACACAGCAGAAATAGCCCTGGCTTACGCCGCCAAAGATCCACGGGTGCAGTTTCTTGCCAATGAGACGAATCAGGGTGCATACGCGAGTCGTAATAACGGCATGCGCGCTGCAAAGGGCGAGTTTGTGACGGTGCACGACAGCGATGACTGGTCGCACCCGCAGAAGCTGGAGCGGCAAATGCGCGAGCTGTTGGAAAATTCTCATTTGATGGCGGTGGGGAGCAGTTGGGTCAGAGTTACGAACGATATGTGCTTTGTCGGACCATGGCTTCCGAGTGAACGGTTTGTGGAGCCCAATGTCTCGTCCTGGATTATTCGACGCGCCGCGCTGGACGTAATCGGTTGGTGGGATAATGTTAATGTGGCGGCAGACACCGAGTTCCTTTGGCGCCTAAGACATCATTATGGACACGACGCCATGGCAGTAGTTGTGTCCCACGTACCATTGTCGTTTGCGTTGTCAGATGAAGGCAGTTTGACGCGCAGTAAAGCAGGTCATGTTAAGTCTGTGTACTTTGGTCTACGCCGTCTGTATCGAGAAGGCTGCCGCTGGTGGCACCGAAAGGCTCAGTGGCGCCCAGTGCTGCACTGGGAGCCAGGCTCGGCGCCGCCCAACTCCCGGCCGTTTCCTGTACCCTTGGGGATTACGCGCGAAGCGGGAAAGACATACGACTGTGTTGTTGTCGCTGACTTCGCAGTAGACGGTGAGGCGCTGAAGGACACCTTGAAAATTCTCAGGCAATGCGGCACGACCTATCGGGATTTGTGTCTACTTCACTGGCCGGATTTTAACGGTTGGTTAGATGCACCTATTGCAGACGAAGTGCTTGAGTATTGTCAGGAGCACGGGCTTAATTTCGCCCATTGGGGGCTGACGTTGAAGGCGCCCAAAGCTGTACTTGTGGATGAGCACTTATGGCGTAACCCGCCTTCCGATACCGTCTGCTTAGAGGGGCTTGAACGGGTCGAGAATAGGCGGGGTGGGCTTTGCGAGTTCCAGGATGAGCTACTGAACTATTTCCGTCGCGGCGGCATAGGGAATGTCTAGATAAGTGAGTCGCGCGGGTCCCGACAAACAGATCCAGGGAGTCTAATGTTTTGTTACGGGTAATGAAACAGCTCTATTGGTATTGGCGCTTGCGCAAGGAACCCGTGCCAGCGCAGTTCGATGCCGAATGGTATCGGCGGATGTACCGCGATGTCGCTGCCGCGAAGATGGAGCCACGGCTTCATTACCTGCGTTTTGGCCGCCAGGAGCAGCGCGACCCAAATCCCAATTTTAGTGCTTCTGGCTATTTACGTGCTCAGGCGGCTGAAGGCGAGATTGACGATCCGCTCGCACATTATTATGAAGTGGGTCGCGAGTCCGGATTTTCTCCTATTCCTGAATTTGAAGGAAAACAAGAGTTTCGACGAGAAGCACCGGTGATGCTGGTGTGTGGCCACCAGGCAGGGCATGAGCTGTATGGTGCCGAGCGAAGTCTCGTGGATGTTCTGGAAGGATTGAACGGCGTGGGTGTGAATGTGATCGTGACTCTGCCCAGTGCGGTGAATGAGCCCTACTTGAAGGCCGTTGAAGCTCAGGCCTGGCGCCTGGTGGTGTTACCCTATGGTTGGTGGCGTGCCGGGGAGCCGGCGGTGGACGCCACGCAAAAAAACTTCGAGCGGCTGCTGATAAAGTTTACGGTGAATGCGTTGCTCGTCAATACATTGGTTTTACACGAGCCAGTGTTGGCGGCGCGACGCTTGGATATACCGGTGGCGATCTTCGTGCGCGAGTTGCCCGTTCACGATCAGGCTTTGTGTGAACTGTTACAGGCGTCGCCCGAGATGATCATTCGTTGCGTTCGCGAATGGGCGGATGTGATTGTGACTAATTCGAGATTTACAGCGAAAAGCTTTTCGTCGCCGACCACCCATGTGGTACCCAACGTGGTCGATATGAGGCACTTCAGTAATCTGAGCAGCCCAGTCGGTCGGGGGGAGCCGTTTACGGTGATCATGATCAGTAGCAATTTGCCCAAAAAAGGTGTCGAGGACTTTGTGGCACTGGCCCGGTTGCTGGCCCCTCACGGTATCCAGTGCCGGATGTTTGGTCCCGAGAACGCTTATGTGGCAGAACTCCGGCAGCAGCAACAAACTGGTCAGATACCGAATAACCTGATTTTTTCGGGTTATGTCAGTGAGCCGCGAGAGGCGCTAAAGCAAGGAGATGTACTGGTTAATCTTTCACATTTTCAGGAGTCCTTTGGGCGCACGGTATTGGAAGCCATGGCGGCGGGCCGTCCCGTGGTGGCTTACCGCTGGGGCGCTCTGCCTGAATTGGTCGAGCACAAAGTCACGGGTTGTCTGGTACCTCTTGGGGATGTGGAAACGGTTGCTGCGTATGTGCGCAAGCTGGAGCGGCACCCGGCGTTGAGAGATACTTTCGGACGAGCGGCTCAAAGCAGAGCGCGTGAGCGCTATAGCCGAAAGGCGCTGCAGGAGGGGGTGCGCAAAGTTGTGCGAGATCTCAGAAGTCGCCGCTTGGAGCACCACCCACCGGGCATGGCTTAGCGAGACGTGTTGTCGGGCCCTAGACCTCACGATAACGATATAAGTATGGGATCGTCGCCTAGTTCGGAGCGCAGGGTAGGCGTTCTGTTTACACTGGCATTGACATATTGTAGCATCCCAGCGTTCACCGTATAAACACAGCACTTTCTTGCCCTTCCTGTTTTAATATATTGAGCATTACATAAATGGCCTCACTTAAACTTATCAGTCTGGTGCATACCAAAGCGCGTATGTCTCTTAAGGCCGATGCTGCCCGACTGTATCTAAGTTATCTGTGGTGGGTGCTTGAGCCCGTTCTGTGGGCGCTGGCATTTTATTTTGTCTTTACCATTTTGCTAGGCTTTGGTAGGGACCTTCTTTTTATCATGGCGGGTAAAATTCCCTTTCTGTGGTTCAGTAAATCCATCACCAATGGATCCGACAGCGTGGCTGGTGGTAAAAGTCTGATTAACCAAACCAATATACCCAAGCAATTTTTCCCTTATGTTGCCACGGTGGAAGTGTTGTACCGCCAGTGGGTGGTTTTTCTGGTACTGATGGCCATGGCATGGCTCTACGGTCACACGCCCAGTCTGCACTGGCTATGGGTTATACCTCTGATGATAGTCCAGTACTTAGTGATCCTGCCCGCTGCTATGTTTGGAGCCATTCTGGTCTGTTATGTCCGTGATTTTAAGATTTTGATTGGTATGGCCATGATCGTCATGATGTTTATGTCGGGAATTTTTTGGGACCTGAATCACATAACCGATCCGGTCAAGCGCGAGCTTCTGATTACGTGGAATCCTCTGGCGTTTTTGATCGATGGTTACCGGAACGTTTTGATGCGCGAAAGTCTGTATGACTTTTGGCACTTGGGGCGATTAGCGTTGGTGTCCATAGCGGCGATTGTGCTTCTGAATATTTTTTATCGCTGGAAAAGCCAAGCGATGGCTTCGAGGGTCATTAACTCATGACATCTGGTGACATACTGATTCGTGCGGAAAATCTCGAGTATGCGTACAGCAGTCGCATTTGGGGATTTAGGCGCCTGAACTATCCGGTATTAAAAGGGCTGAATTTTGAGATTCGTAGGGGTGAAACGCTCGGTGTTATGGGGCGTAATGGGTGTGGTAAGAGCTCCCTTCTGCGAATTTTGAACCGGGTGATCGCACCGACAGGTGGCCAGCTGCGTTATGACAAAGATGTGTCGAGTATTTTGCTGACTCTAGGGCTTGGCTTTGATAGCAATCTTACCGGAAGGGATAACGCAATACTCAGTGTTATGCTTCAGGGCGGTACACGTCAAGAAGCCAGAACACTGATTGAGGACATTAAGGAGTTTTCGGAGCTGGGCGAGTTCTTTGAACGACCGGTGAAAACGTATTCGTCGGGTATGAAAAGTCGGCTCGGATTTTCTACCGCTATGAGAACTGAGGTTGACCTACTATTGATTGATGAAACGTTGGCAGTAGGGGACCGCCAGTTTAGAAAAAAGGCGGAAAAAGCCATGATGGAAAAAATCAATAGTGAGCAGACAGTGGTATTTGTTAGCCATAGTGCGTCTCAAGTTAGCAAGGTCTGCAGCCGAGCTATTTGGCTTGAAGCCGGTGTGATTCAGGCGGAAGGCGACACCAAAGAAGTGGGTAAGGAATACAAAGCGTTTATGGATAAGATCAGCAAAGCGAAAGGCCCATCCGCATGGGCCAGCTGAGCCGAAAAGGCATAATTCTCGCTGGCGGTTCGGGCACTCGCCTATATCCTCTGACCATAGGCGCCAGCAAGCAGCTGATGCCGGTTTACGACAAGCCCATGATTTATTACCCGCTTACTACGCTCATGTTTGCGGGCGTTCGGGATATTCTGATTATTACCACCGAGCATGACCAGGAGGCGTTTCAGCGCCTGTTG
>Ga0209487_1001198_pt1 | contig 22246 bp, 20 predicted proteins | sample Poulit2012_FD_187524 | JGI IMG/M metagenome (GOLD analysis project Ga0209487, IMG submission 187524) | Agricultural soil microbial communities from Georgia to study Nitrogen management - Poultry litter 2012 (SPAdes) (version 2) | ecosystem: Environmental > Terrestrial > Soil > Agricultural land...
CAATTATAAAACGCTTTTATTTTTGATGATGATTTGGTAAACTAATATAAGGAATGTATTATGTAAAAGAGGTGTGCAATTTGCGATTTTTCGTTGTAATAATCTGGTCGTTTTTAGTGAGCACGATTGTTTCCTATGTTTTAACAAGTATGGCTGGTGAACCATTCAATTTAAATCACACTATGATTTTAGCTGCTTTTTTCGTTGTTGTCATCACTATTCTAGGTGAGTTTGTACTAAAAGAAGAGAAGAGTAACTAAATACATAATAGTGTGTGTTCAAAAAGTAGGTGATTAGAAATCAAGTGTGCTAACTTTTTGAACAACCACTAATCTCTCATAAGTAAATAAACCCTTGCCTTATATTAATAAGTGCAAGGGTTTTGCTATGGTTTAATACCAAGGTAAAACACTTAATGCGGCTAAAGCGGTAAGTGGCAAGATCAGTCTGCTAAACCGCCTTCCCGGATAACCATAGCCTGGATAGCCAAAACCTGGTCCAGGTCCATAACCAGGTCCGGGTCCATAACCACCCCAATATTGCCGATTTTGCGAATTTGGTTGCTGTAATGATTGGGTTGAATAGTCTATTGGCACTGCAAAATAAACATGATCTTCATCTAAGCCAGTTATAATGCCATCTATCATCGTACCATCAATCATTTCCGCTAGTACATACGCATGCATATGTTCCTTACATAATTCATATATAGAATTTGACTCTGTCTCTTTATTCATCACTCAACCTCCTCACCATTTAACATATTCATTGATCAATGGGTTGGTGACTAGATTGATTTTATAATTGTAATAATGAGCTCAAACTTCCCATATGCGATATGATTATTCCTTTCTCTTTTCTTCATTGCTTTAATAGACATCTTTATCATATACCTATAAAATTAAAATAGATGTGTTGCGATAGATCTCTTACATTCTTATCACTTATATTTTACGATTATAGCACGTTTTGTATGAAAGAGAGGTGATTCCGAAATGAATAAACAGTCCATTCGAAAACTTTTACAAAGATTTCCTTTTTTCAAAAACCTGACAGAATACGAAATAGATCCGATTGTTGATCTAGCTAAACACCGACTATATCGCAACGGCTCTCATGTGTTTATGCAGGGTGATCAATTAACGAATGTTTATTTTATACATCAAGGCCAGGTCAAAATATATAAAACTGATTTGCATGGGAAAGAACAAATCGTCAATATTCTTCAACCTGGTGACATGTTTCCACATCAAGGTTTTTTCAGACAGGACGATTATCCAGCACATGCCGAAGCACTTGGAGACATTGTACTCATTTATATTCCTATTCAATCTTTTGAGGACTTCTTAATTGCGCATCCCGAAATTTGCGTGAAATTATTTCGTGTATTAGGAGATATTATTGTCGACCTTCAAAATCGACTAGAAGAAAAGATTTTATATAATACGTTTGAACAAATCATTATGCTCTTGCTTAGATTAATCAAAAGTCATGGTGAAGCATTGGACGAGGATAAATACATCATTAAAACCCAATTTACAAATCGCGAACTTGCAAACATGATCGGTTCGAGTCGCGAAACCGTAAGTCGTACATTAACTAAATTAAAAAACAATCAATGCATTGAAACAGACCCAACTGGTTTACTAATTGTTTATCCGGAAGTACTTAAGAAACAAATGTTTTAAAATAGAATGTTTTAAAAAAGTTTTCGATCTAGTGAAAAACCTTATATTTTACACTTTCCTAATTGATTATAAAGAGGCTGGAACATAAGATTTCCCCCTTATGTTCCAGCCTCTTTTATGATATCATTAATCTGGAATACCTAATGCAATTTTTGCATAACGTGACATGTTTTCTTTGCCCCATGGTGGACTCCAAACAATATTCACATCCACTTCTTTAACCTCTGGAATATCTGCAAGAGCACGTCTAACATCTGCTTCAATATGTCCAGCAAGCGGGCATCCCATCGAAGTTAAAGTCATTGTAACCGTGCAAACCCCGTCTTCATTTAAATCCACATCATATATTAATCCTATATTCACAATATCAATACCAAGTTCTGGATCAATAACATTTTCAAGGGCACCCATTAAATTTTCTTTTAAAGCTGCATCCATGATTTTACCTCCTTACATTTTCATTAATCAATTCCATAATCTAGACTGATCACATGTTTTATCAAGACCAAATTTCTATGTTGGTCTAGCTTTTCGAAGTAATTATGAAATTGATTCTCACAACTATATATTATTATAACTTATAAATACTTTTCAAACCATTGAACTGTTTTTAAAATTGCAGACCTACTTACCTTATGATCGCGATTTACTTCTCGAATAAAGTGAATTTTCTTAGGATCATCATAAAGTTCTTTTACTTCATCATAGAAGGTATAGGAATGATCAAACGGCACAACAGCATCATTTTCCCCATGCCAAAATAATAATGGTCGGTGATCCAATTTATGTACTTGCTGTGATAAATCATATGTTTCTAGCCGTTCATATAGATGTTCGATCATTTCATCTGTTACAGGGAGATCTCCCATCTTTTTAAAGCTACTTACTAACGTTTTAGCATAGGTTGTAATTTTAGGTGACCCCATTAAAACCACCGCTACTTTTATCCACGGATATTGGGTCAATGCAGCTGACGTTGATATGCCGCCCATACTCGTCCCAGCGATCCCTATTCTTCCATCTAAAATAAGCTCTTTATTTTCAAAGTAGTTTTTTATCGTTGCAAATTCCTCAACATTTTTCATAACAATGTCCCAAAATGAAACTTGTCTTTCTGATGAAGTGATTTTGATTTCACGCTCACCATGATATTCACTATCTGGAAGCACAACACGAAATCCAGCTTCTGCTAATAAATAAGCAATTGGTAAATTATGTTCTTTTGCACTTGTAAATCCATGAGAATATATCACCATTGGTAAAGCTTTGTCTTTTTTATCTTGATCTACAATGACCAAACATGGTATCGAATCGATTAAGCTATTAAAGATTCCGATCATTATTCAAGTCCCCTTATTCATTCATAACTGGTCTTAATAAATTTCCTATTTTGGAAAAATAACGCAATTAAACCAGTTATGATCATCCTATTGTTTCAACTATATCATAACTCTTTTGATAAAGACATTTACAATGTTACAAGTCCTTTCAATTTATCGTTTAAGCGTATTTTTTTGGCATTCCTTGCAATTATATATGTATTTAATTACATTCTCTTTTGAACTATATGAATTTCTGTTATTATAGAAGGGAGTACGTATATATAGGAGGCTTATGATATGGGAGTTCGTGCTGAGGTAACACCAAATCCAAATTCATTAAAATTTACAACCGATAAACTTATTTTTGAAGGTGAAGCTAGTATATCTGTTATGCCAGGAGACACAAGTGAGCATGAGATTATGAATGATTTGATGAATATTTATGGCGTAGATAATGTTTTTGGTTATCAAAACTTTATAACTGTCACAAAACTTTTTGATGCTGAGTGGGATGAGATTAATCCAAAGGTCATGGACGTATTCGAAAAACATGGATATTAAATCAAGCACATAGTGAACCAAAAGTGCAAGCGGCTGTCCAGCGACGTACAAATTAGAGAGCGACTGACGAAGGTAAAGGGAACTTGAGTAAGCGAAGCAATTTGATGTTGGCTTATCGTAGGAAGAAGCTTGAAATTTGATAGTCGTTGGAGTTTAAGCTAGACGATTCTCTTTCTGTTAGTGATTCACAACTAAGATTTTTTATAATTTCCTGCTAATATAAAGGAGGCCAGGAAGATCCAGCCTCCTTTTAGCTTCAATAATAAACCAAATCAACTGGAACATAGTTTGGATTAATTATTTTATCGCCATCTTTTCCATAAAAAGTTAAAAATGGAACATCTTCATTTGTTAACCCTTCATCTTCAATATCTATTTCTAATTCAAAGCTATACCATTCTCCATCTGTTTGATCTACGTCAACTTTTGTTTCTTCTATAATACTCTTTTCGTCATGATCAAGCTTGTAATAGAAATGATCTTCTGTTGTCTGAACTTCGCCTGAAATTTCTATATTGTGCCTTTTAATAAACACATCAATACCAGCAAATTTCACTGATACATCACTTCCTGCAACCTCTTCCACATTATTTCCATCCACATTTTGCTCTACTTCATTGTTTTCCCCATTACTACAAGCGACAACTAAACTTAAACTTATCAATATGAATAAAATGCGTTTCATGCCAAAATTACCTTCTTCCTTCATTAATCATTTTGTCTGAAAAAGCCGAATATACCTACTGTTTGGACTATATTTGTGAATGCTTGTGGATCTGTTTCATTAATAATTTTTTCTAAATCATAAAGTTCATATCGTGTAATAACAAGATACAATATGTTTTGTTCAGTACCTGTATAAGCACCTGTAGCTGGGATAATCGTAATACCACGAATCATTTTGTCTTGAATCGCATGCTGTAATTGTTTTGCTTTATGTGTAACAATCATTGCCGTCACTTTTTCATGTCGTGTATGAAGTGCATCAATGACTAAAGTTGTGATATATAATGTTAACATGGTATATAGAGCATTTTCCGGCTCATTAATAATCCCCGCTACTGCAATAATGATACCATTTAACATTAAAAAGTATGTACCAATCGGCTTGTCATGGAGTCTCGACAAAAGCATCGCAACAATATCCATTCCACCTGTTGAGGCACCTAATTTCAATGTCAGTCCTACCCCTGCACCACCAACAACCCCACCAACAACAGCATTTAATATAATATCATCTGTAATTGAGATGACCGGTAATAGTTCAAGAAATATCGTTGAAAAAAATACAGAAATAATACTGTAGATCGTAAATCCTTTCCCTACTTTAAACCAACCTAAAATAATCACAGGAATATTCAAGATAAATAATAATATACCAGTACTTAACTCTATTGAAAAGAAATCATGAAAAATACTTGAAATTAATTGAGCCATTCCTGTGAACCCACTTGCATATACATTTGCATCTATCAGGAAAAAGTTTAACGATACTGCAAGTAAAAATGAACCAAAAACAACTGTTATAATCCGCTTTGCTTCTACTAAAAACATAAAATTCTCACTCCGTTTATCATTCACTGAAGTTCACTAGCCCATTATTTTCCCAATGAATTTAGAATATAAAAAATATACTTTGACTATCATTACCTTTAGCTTTAAACTATAGAGTATACGTGTAATGACTAGAAAGTGAAGGTGAAAAAATGACAATTAAAATCCTTGCCGATTCTGCATGTGACCTAACTGAGGAACATTATAACGAATTAGATATTGAAATGGTACCATTAACTGTTCATTTAAATGATGAAGAGTATAGAGATGGTTTAGACATCTCTCCCAAAAAGGTCTATGATGCCATGAGAAAAGGTGCAGCAACCAAAACATCGCAAGTTACTTTACAAGCCTTTAAGACTATTTTTACATCTTATTTAGAAAAAAATCAACCATTAATATATTTAGCATTTTCTTCTGAATTATCTGGCACTTATCAAACAGCTAAAATGGTTGAACAAGAAATCAAAGAAGAAACTCCTGATGCACCCATTCATATTATCGATACAAAATGTGCTTCCATTGGATATGGTTTAGTTGTTCGCCGAGCTGCTGAACATGCTAAATCAGGTGCAACCGTTGAGGAGGTATTAGACTTAGCTACATATCACGCGAAACATATGGAACATATCTTTACTGTTGACGATTTAGAGTATTTATATCGTGGTGGACGAGTAAGTAAAACTGCTGCCTTCGTTGGATCATTATTAAAAATCAAACCCATTTTACACGTCGAAGATGGCAAATTAATACCGATAGAAAAAATTAGAGGTTCAAAAAAAGTTCTAGGAAGAATGCTTACCATCATGGAAGAACGTGGAACAGATTTTGAAAATCAAACCATTGGCATTAGTCACGGAGATGATTTAGATACTGCCGAAAAATTAGCAGAAATGATCAATGAAAAGTTTGCACCTAAAAAGATTATTATTGAAATGGTAGGTTCTGTAATCGGTGCCCATTCGGGTCCAGGCACAATCGCACTTTTTTTCCTAAATCATTCATATAAATAATGAGAAACTGGGACATCGGCACTGACTCTTTGATTTTGTCCCAGCTTTTTCTTCGTAATTTTGTCATAAACATGTTATATTTCTTTGACATTTCCTTGATATGATTGTATTTCATACTCCCTATCATCATAATAAACTTGTGTAGATTGGATAATAGAAAAGAATCTTTATCTTGTCTTGTTGGCATGCTTTTATAGCTTGGCTTGTATCCTTTCTCAGATTATTTAGGGAGTTGCTTCTATGCCAAAAATATTTATCCATATTTCCTTTTTCTTTTTTATGATAACCGCCCTATCTGGACTTTTGATGAGGGTCACTCCATTTGTAAACCTTTCATTTATACCATACGGAAACGTCCTGCATGCCCATTCACATATCGCAATACTTGGTTGGGCTTTTCTTGGCTCTTTTTTAATTTTACTTGCAGTGCTTTGGCCATCTATTAAAAATAAGTTACATAGTATTTTGTTGACCATTACCTTGTCTATCACTTCAGTACTTATGTTTATAGCTTTTCTTATCCAAGGCTATGGTCTCTATTCAATCATTTTGTCAACGATTCATATTTTCATTGAGTATTGGGCGATCATCTTTATTTATCAACAACTTAAAATACAAAAGAGACGCTCATCCATTGGGACACTCTTTATTAAAGGTTCGTTAATTACGCTGTTCATATCATCTCTAGGTCCATTTATATTGGCATATATCTCAGCAAATCAACTCCAAGATTCAGTGTTGTTTGATATGGCGATCTATTTCTATTTGCATTTTCAATATAATGGCTGGCTTACTCTCTTTTTAATAGGAACATTTTTGTTGATATTAGGCCAGCATAATATTCATCCCCAGGTCCCCCTGTTAAAAAGAGGTTTTTGGATTTATTTTATAGCGTTATTCCCTTGGTATTTCAATTCTATTCTTTGGATTGATTTAGGTGCTTATAGCAATATTTTCGCCATGTTTGGTAGTATTGGGCAATGGATTGGCATCTTTCTAATGATATTAGGTATTGGACATGCTTGGATTTCCTATCAGACTAAACTCTCAAAATTAACGATGATTTGTTTGACTATCACATTTATCTTACTATGCATAAAAAGCACGATGGAACTTGGCTTGATTTTTCCTTCTCTTGCTTCTCTTGTCTATGAGACGAGAAGTGTAATCATTGGTTATTTGCATCTTACACTATTAGGATTTATCAGTTTCTTTATTCTCTCACAATACCAAATGATTAAAACCATCGCTATAACTAAAAAGGTGGTTTATATAAGCTTGATCATCTTCTTTAGTGGATTTATACTGAATGAATTATTATTATTTACAATGGGATTAGCCTCTTGGCTTGAATTAACACCAGTTCCCTATTATTTTGAGGGATTACTCATCGCTAGTTTATTATTAACAATTGGTATTGGAACCCTTTGGTATTCAATCTTAAAATATGATCAATCAGTCTTTACCAAATTAGAATCATTCAAACTCCCTCTTAAAGGAAGAGAAGATGAGGTATAAAAAGGTGGTTGCAATTTTTTTACAAATCGCACCACCTTGAAAAACCTAAAATCCTCTTTTTGACGCTACCTTATTTTTCTTGTTGTTCTCTTAACTTTTGCTTGCGGCTTAAATATACCACCATCGCAACAAATATTATAAAGATTGCAACGACAGGGATAATGAACCAGTAATTAAACCCTGTATTTTCCTCGATCATATATACCTCTGTTGATTCACGCTCAATACCGATTTTAAATTCACCATCATTGTTTTCGCGTACAGTATTATCACCAAGTAATCCTCTTAATTGTAATTCCGAATCAATATCATCTACAGAAATTGCACGTGATACACTATCATTATTGATCGCAATGTACATCGTCTCATCTTCGTATGTTCGTTTGTAAACACTTAACCCTTCGTTTGTTCCTACTAATTCTAAATCACCGTAATGTAAAACAGGAAATTCCGACCGAAGAGATGAAATTCGTTCGAAAAACTCTTCTAAGTCTGGATCCGTACTATTGAATAAAACCAAAGATTGATTTACAGGAAATCCTGGTCCATACATTGGTAATTCAGACCCCTGATAGATCATTGGAATACCTGGCATTGTATACATATATGTTAAAGCCAATTTCCAAGTTGTTAGGGCATTTCTTCCTTCATCTGCAAAATTGTTTGAAAATCTTGCTGTATTCCTGCTATCCACAAATAATATATCTCTATCTTCCCCATTTTCCATTAATTCATCGAGCAATATTGAAATCGGTTGATCAACTAATGTGAAAACTTCGTTCATTTTCTTTAACATCGCTTGATTTTCAATCCCATCGAAATAGGGAATATCTCGCAACTTTTCGATATTCTGATCTGTTAGTGTATTCGCTAGTATAAAAAAATCAGGATCAATTTCTTTGATTTTTTTTGTTAATTCCTCCAAAAACTGTGGTGAAGATTGATCTGCAGCATGAAGATTAAACCCATCAATATCAGTTTCGGACATCCAATATTCAGCAACATCTATTAAATACTTTTCAACTTCTTCATGTTCTTGATTCAAAACAGCAACATCGTCTAACCAGGTTGTCGATTCAGTTGTTTCAAGTTCATTTTGTTTAAACCAATCTTCTTTACTTGGATCTTCAACAAATGGATGTGTTGACGCCACATAGTTGATAGGTAATTCAAGGATCACTTTGATTCCTCGTCCATGCGCCTCTTCAATAAGCTTATTTAAATCAGCTGTCGTTCCAAATTGTTCTTCAATACTATAAAAATCCTCAATCCAATATCCATGATAACCACTAGGAGCATTCTCCATAATCGGTGATAACGTAATTGTTGTGAAACCTAACTGCTTGATACGATCTAATTTCGTTGTAATGCCTTGCAAGTCTCCACCATGATATGCATAAGGATCATGAATATCAACCTGCTCACTCAGTGTAGGATCGCCATTATTAAAACGATCCACTAATATATCATAAATAATTTCTTCTTTTAAACTTCCATTTTCTTGTGCGAAAACTGGTGTTGTAATCAGAAGGAATGGAATCATTAATATCATCATTACCTTTTTCATCTATGTTCCCCCATTATTTTTCCTTATCTTGTCCTATTATTAACGGTCAATGAACATAGCACAAGACCAAACGACCAAATGTTGAAAAACTTTCACATTTTAAAAAGAAAAAGCTACCCTATTTAGTGAATTTCATCATACCGATTTATAGCCAATCCGTTACGATATGTAGTTTCGTTGAAACGTTCTTAACTACATACAGTAACGAATCGGCTGAGTTGGGTTATGATGGAATTCACATCAGTGAATTTCATCATACCGATTTATAGCCAATCCGTTACGATATGTAGTTTCGTTGAACCGTTCTTAACTACATACAGTAACGAATCGGCTAAGTTTGGTAATTATGAAATTCACTCTATTAGGATAGCAAACTTTCCAAATTTTAAAAACGTAATAGCGAGAATCGTTCATCTTCTGTAAAAATTAAGGGAGAACACCTAATGGTAAACGTGTAAATCCTAAGATAATCGCAATCGCCGCTGCAATAGCAAATTGGATCCACACGCTTTTTGTTGATTTATTCTTACTTGTTCTCACTGAAATCATTTCCATTGCAAAAATCGCCCATAATCCTGCAATGATTTTAACAACTAATTCGCCTGTATGCCCAATTGTCATTGTGAAATAGTTAATCATCAGGCTTATACCTGTATATAGGATAAATAAATAATCAAGGCGTAACACCATATGAAGTATTTTTCCAGCTTTACTTTCTTTTTTATAAAATACGACAACTAGAATGAGTAATATAATTGCCAGTACCCATGATGTAATATGCATGTGTGCCATATATTCTATTCCCCTCCACTTTTATAATTTGAACTACATACTCTCATACTAGAATAACCTAAATTAGTCATTTCTACCAATCGAATGATTTTGCATCATTATAAGAGCTGAAAATTTCAAATCCGACAAGTAATTTTGTTTAATTTTCTTATCAAATCATGTATTCTATTATGTGTGTTATATACTAAATTACAAGTAAATTTAAGTAGATGTGAGGGTAAGCGATGATAAAAAAGAAGAACACGAGATTCCTTTTATTCTTTGTTGTTTTATTCGTGATGGCCGGGTGTGGAACATCTAGCAATAATGAGCAAACGAATGATAAATCTTCAGACGAAAGTAACAATAACCTGATAGAAGATAACCCTATTGTGACCATTACAATGGAGAATGATGAGCAAATCATCATTGAACTTTTTCCAAATATCGCTCCAAATACCGTCAATAATTTTATCTCTTTAATCGAAGATGGATTTTATGATGGCTTGATTTTTCACCGAGTGATCCCTGATTTTATGGTTCAAGGTGGGGATCCAGATGGTATTGGTACAGGTGGACCTGGATATAGTATTAAAGGCGAATTTAATAATAATGGCTTTACAAATGATCTAACTCACGAACGTGGTGTCATTTCAATGGCACGTTCACAGCATCCTGATTCGGCGGGTTCACAGTTTTTTATTGTACATAAAAACTCTCCACATCTTGATGACGAATATGCTGGTTTTGGGCAAGTCCTTGAAGGTATCGAAGTGGTTGATCAAATTGCGTCAGTAAATAGAGATGGTTCTGATAAACCATTGGAAGATCAAGTTATGAAAAGTGTGACAGTTGATACAAAAGGCCATGAATACGACCAGCCAGAAGTTGAATAATTTTAAAAGAATAGACATGGACATAAGGGTCTAACCCTTATGTCCATGTCTATTCTTTTTATCGCGTCTGAGTTTCACAATGTACTTTTTGAACAACCTCTTTTAGTTCTTATTTTTCCTTTTCAAGCATTTCTTTTCTTTCTTTATATTCATGTTGATCAATTTCACCACGGGCAAATCTTTCTTTTAAAATCTTCAATGCACTAGCAGATGTGGACCAATCACGGCGTTTATTATTATTTTTAATAATGTAAGCAACTAGTAATATACCACCAATAATAATAATTAACATCATAACAATCCAAATTACCGCTATTACTCCAAATCCATTTGTATGAATTGGTTCAAAGTGATGCATCATTTTCTCCCCCTTAGAGCTAGTTTCATGATATATGATATCATTCACGAGAACGGATTATTTATCCTCTATCAATGCTAACCCTATACGTCACAGCTTATATTGTCAAGAATAATCGGCACAAGATGATTATTCCTCCATTAGACATATTTTTACTCAAATAAAATCAGATGAAGTGAACGATCAATATTCAAGACATCATCAATTGACTCGCTCCTACCTTGTGCTAGGTACCTATAGTAAAGGATGGAACAAAACCAATAGGTCAGACTCACTTCATTAAACCAGTTCAATAAAGTGAGTCTGACCTTATGTCTCAACCTATTTATGTCGTAGATTCATATTCAGTTTCATCAATAAATAATGATTGTATGAAATAAAGCATGATACATGCTGCTATAATAAGGAATCCCCAACCAAGTGCTCTTTGTTCAACGATTAAATAATTGTTACAAATTTGATCTGGTGAAGCAATATATAACCATGCCATCAAACCAAAGATCATACTGATACTGACAAACACAAAATTTTTACTACGTGTGTTCAGCTTTCTCCAGCTATCACGTAGGGGGACCCCGATTAAAAATGGCCAACTAATGAATTTGAATACCTCAACAATTGGAATTGTTAATGCTTCATCCATCGTTCTTGGAATGAGCCAATAAATGACGATGATCATAAACAATACAATCCCGGGTATTCCATTACGATTCCACTTTTCAAAAAAAGTAGGAAATTTTTCTTGTAAAAATGGAGTCATTAACAAGCCTACAATTCCTAGTAATGGCATCTGAATATGCATATGAATACTCATAATTGATTCAGTTAATGCCACAACTGGTGGAAGCATCAAAAATAGATATAATACTAAACCATAAATAGCCTGTTTCATCCTGTATCCCCCCACATAACAAGCGCATTGAATATAAAGAGTGACCTATATTTTACGACTCATCTCTTTACAATAAAGTTTTACCACGTTTTAAATGGTGGTGATCCTGGTGGAGCGTTCATAATGACGTCAACAAGTGGAATCACATATCCTAAAGAGATCACTGCAATCATTAATACAACCCACAGACTCCAACGTTCTGTCCATTTAGGTGTCGGTGAAGCATCTTCCTCTTCTTCAGCAATTGGAAATGCTGTCTCTCCTTTAGGAGCTTTCAACATTAAATGAAATACAATATATACGACAAGGAAAACAGAAATAATTAATAATGTTCCACCTATTGCAAGTAAAAATAAATATGGACTCCAACCTGCTGCTACTGCACTATCAAAATAGGTTGAAAATGACGTTCTTCTCGGCGCGCCAAAAAGTCCAACTGTATGCATAGCACCTGACATAAAGAACATCCCAACCATCCAAGTGATAATCTGCCAAATAGCTAATTTATTCATAGCTGGTGTCATGATCCGTTTAGATAAATGAGGAACTAACCAGTATGCAATACCAAAAAATGATAATGCAACAGTGACACCAACTGTAATATGAAAGTGTCCTGTTACCCATAGGGTATTATGAACAACTTGATTTAACTGGAAGTTTGTTTGTGCGATTCCACCTGCACCGGCTGGAATAAATGTAACCATTGCTAAGAAAAATGCTAGGAAACGAGCATCTTTCCATGGTAGCTTTTTAAACCATCCAAGCAATCCCTTCCCGCCTTTTCTTCGACCTGCACGTTCCATTGTCGCAAACATTGCAAAAGCTGTCATTAAAGATGGAAATGCGATTGATAAACTCATAAACACATGCATATATTTTAATCCTTCAGTAAATCCAGGATCAATAATCTGGTGATGGAATCCCCCTGGTACGTTTAAAATAACAATTAATACAGCAACAACACGTGCTAACGTATCACTGAATTGGCGCCCACCAATGATTTTTGGAAATGCAACATACCAAGCAGATACCGCTGTAAAATACCAAACATTCACAAGTGTATGTCCAAAACTCCAAAATAATGTTCGACTTAGCAATACATTAACTGTTTCCGTCCAGCCAAAGGCCCATGGAATCAGCGTTAATACTTCATATGTTACGCCTAAAGTCGCTGTAAATAATAGAACAAAAATACCCGTTCCGAAAAATGACATTAATGGAAGATGCTGTCCACGATGATTTTTCTTCCAATTAGCCACATTAATAAACGCACCAATAGCGGCTACCCAAATTCCTAGTACAACTAAAACCAATCCAATATAAAACCAAGGTGATGCTGCCATCGGTGGATAAAAGGTATAAAGTACTGATGCCTCACCAATAATGACTTGTGATGCAACGAGTACAGTTCCGGCCAACATTAAACTTAATGCAACCCAACCCATTTTTCTTACTTTAGGAAGTAATCCACCTAATGTATGAGAAAATCCTGCATATAAGTAACCGATCAAAAACGTTCCTGTAAAAACAAGTATGAGTAAGATTCCGTGTGTTGTTAATGTTTGATAATAATCAAACCATACGGGCATCGTTAATAGTCCTGCACGCTCTAACCCCTGTAATAACCCTAAAAATCCCCCAACGAGTAATGCCACAAATGAAACGGAAAAAAATGAAAGACTTAATTTGGCATCTTTAGGATTGGTCGCTAAAAAACTTTTTACCTGTGATTTTGATTTATCGATAAAATTTTGATCATCTAGAACTTTTGCCATGCTGATTGCCTCCTCCCTATTTTACTGTTATCGTTGTGCTCATTAACTGGTGACCGGATCCACAATATTCATTACATAATACTAAATACTCTCCTGGTTCATCAAAAGTTTGTGATATTTTTTGAATATGTCCTGGCATGACCATCGCATTTAGATTTGTACCAGCTACTTGAAATCCATGGACAACGTCCTTTGAAGTCATTGTAAAGTGAACTGTTGAGCCTGCTGGTACTTCAATATCTCCTGGTGTAAAGCTGAATAATTGTAAAGTCATCACAACCTCATATTCATTTTCGCCTATTTCAAATACGCCGGGATTACTAAATATTTCATGTTCATCTACTTTTTGTGGATCTAATGTTTCTTTATGACTCGGTGGACCCATTCCTTGGGCAAATGCTTGATAACCAGTGACAATCATTGAACCAAGAATAATGATCACTGCTAAGACAAGCCAAATTTCTTCAAAACGATGCATTTTCATTTCAATTCCTCCTTATACTCTCATCATATAAAATACAAATAACACGATAATAAATAAGAGGATCCCGCCCCCGACAAATACGATTGACGAAAAAAGGGTCCCTTTTAGCGAATTTACATCCTCGATCTCTTGATTTACTTCCTCAGGATTTAGTTTTGTCGATTCCATCAAAATCTTCCTCCTTTGCTCATTGAACTCACCCATATCTTATATGAGAATGATTATCACCTAAGTGAATTAAATCACAGGTAAGGTGTGATTTTTATACAATATATTAAATAAATAGTAAAATCCCTCCCCAAGATGGAGCATAAATTCTATTTAACACAATAAAAAAACATGTGTAAACTCCTTATACACATGCACTCTAAGACTATTTTATATAGAAATAAAACGCAAAAAGACCAAACCTCATCATTTACGAAGTTTGGTCACGAATTTGTCAAATGTGTAAAATGTAACAATTTAGCCATCATTACATTTCAAATTAGTGAATTTCATCATACAGCTTTATAGCCCGTTTGGCATTATGAGATTCTCTAAAGTACTTCCACAAGTAATTGTTTAGCGAAAAAGTATAAGTATGTTTCTTTTACAGGTTGCTTCCAAATGGACTCAATCGCTTGCTTGTAAAGACTTATCTGTGTTTCATATCGTTGAATTAACTTACTTTTTAAGTCTGGTGTAATATCTTCCATGATCATATCTGTTTTGTAATCAAGTAGAATCCAGCCACCATCAACAGGGATAAGACAATCTATCACACCTTGGATGAGCACTTGTTCTTCTTGTTTACTATTCCACGATGCATAAACTTCGCTAGCCGGTAGCGAAAAACTAAATGGAATTTCTCGATATAATGTAGGTGCATCCATCATCCTTTTAGCTATATCTGTTTGATAAAAATGCTCAATTGTGGCGACATTTACAATTTGCGCTTCTTCATTTGTGATCATTTCCTTTTCAACCAGATTTTCAATATAAGCAATGATCTCCGTTTGATTTAATGGCCTCGTTAAAGGGAGGTGCTGCATAACCGTATGCATAATTGTTCCTTTTTCAGCACCTGTGATTGTTTTTTCTTCCTGAATGAAATTGGGGCGCTTGATAATCGGTGCCTGGAATGATTGAACAAGCTGATCTGAACTGTATGCATCTCGTATTTCTCTTTGACGCTTGATTTCCGTCACAGTTTGTTTTGCTCTTGAACGAACCGCTTCTTCATAGGGATATTGATAAGATAAACGCTGATTCACCGCTTCATCTAAAGAGGTGTCTTCCAATTCAAGCTTTTTCCAGTCAATCATATGATCTTTCAGTTGTTTTTCTTCTGTAACAGATCTTTCTTCTAAATTCACAAGCTCACTTCCATGAATAATGGATATCGACCATTGTGATGAATCAAATTTAATCTCTTCTAACACAGCCTCTGAAATGGGGGCATCTCCATGCAAGATAGTATTGTTTTGATGGCGTATCAATGCAGGTCCAACCCAATCTAGATAAGATCTTACATCAACCCTGTAATAATCAGGTAACACCCACTTTGGATGATCAAGCAATTTCTGCCATTTTTCTACTTTTTTTTCAAAAGAAGTGACATTAGCAACCATCACCAGCTTTTCTTTTGCCCTTGTTAAGGCTACGTAAAGCACACGAATTTCCTCTGCTAATTGATCACGCAGTTTCTTTTTTTGCATCGCATGAAAATACAAAGTTGGATAATTAATTCGCTTCACCGGATCAATATACTTACTTGCAAAACCTAGATCTTTATCAAGTAAATACTTTTTATTTAAATCTTGTAAATTAAAACGACGATCCATTCCACCAATCATAACAACCGGAAATTCTAAACCTTTACTCTTGTGAATCGTCATAATACGTACGACATCCTCTTGTTCACTTAACGCCCTAGCCGCCCCAAGATCATCCCCACGTTCTTCCATCCGTTCAATGAATCTTAGAAATCGAAATAGGCCACGAAATGACGTTTCTTCATAACTCCTCGCTCTATCATAAAGCGCTCGTAGATTTGCTTGACGTTGCCTCCCGCCTGGCATTCCACCAACAAAGTCATAATAACCAGTTATCCGAAATATTTTCCAAACTAAATCAGACAATGCACCTTGTCTTGCATCTTGGCGCAGTTCTTCAAAAACGTCCAAAAAACGGGTAATTTTTTCTGCTGCTTCGGACATATCTTGTTGTCTAAATTTCAACAGTGCACCGTAGAAATGATTGTTTTTATCCGCGAGTCGCACGCGAGCTAAGTCTTCTTCATTTAATCCGACAATAGGTGATTTTAATACTGCAGCCAAAGGAATATCCTGCATCGGGTTATCGAGTATTTTCAAGAAGTTTAACATATTCCTCACTTCTATCGCCTCAAAATATCCAGTTGATAGTTCAGCGTAAACTGGAATTCCCTGCTGCTTCAACTCCTCGACAATCGTTGGTGCCCATGTCATTGAACGTAACAAAATAACAATATCACGGTATTGAATGTCACGCTGTACTTGCGTTGTTTTATCGACCACTTGTAATGGTTGAGCTTCTTTCTGTCCAATCCAACCTTTAATTTTTTCTGCATATGCACGTGCTTCTAACTGTGCTTTTTCTAAATCCTGATAATCCTCTTCATTTTCAGAAACAACTTTCTTTGCCTCTACTTGTTCTTGGTCAATTATAAGTAGTTCAGGTTCTGATTCTATTAACGGCAATGGTTCAAACATTTTATTGGCGTAAATCAATTCAGCATCTTGATCATACTGAATACCACCTAGTTCCTCATCCATAATTTGCCTAAAGATATAATTTGCGCCGATCAATACATGTTCTCTACTCCTAAAATTACTTGCCAAATCAATACGCTTACCTTGATCATCACTTTCAGCGAACCGCTTATATTTTTCAATAAATAGCGATGGCTCAGCATGGCGGAATCCGTAAACACTTTGTTTTACATCACCGACCATGAAGATATTCCCAGATCCCTCTTGATCACTGACCAATGTTATGATCGTTTCTTGAACTAAATTGGTATCTTGATATTCATCAACAAGTACCTCACTAAACTGTCGTTTAAAGTGTTCAGCAACTTTTGATGGAACAATATGATCAATCGTTGATGACTCATCAAGGAACAATTGCAAACAATAATGCTCCAGATCAGAAAAGTCAACAATTGCCTTTTCTTTTTTCTGTTGCGTAAATAAAACAGAAAATTGCTTTACTAAGTCTGTTAATTGTTTAACGACACCATACATTTCCCTCATATCTTCAATATGACCGTTTAAATTTCGGTTAAACCAGTCATTTTTCATATCATTCCATCGTTTACGATAGCTTTCTCTTAATGTACGAAATGTTTGACGTTTATCTTCATTACATTCCATTTTCTTTCTTGATAATGTCACAAATTTACTTTCGGACATATATGATTGAAGTTCATCCCAAGAATTAAGTTTTAATAAGGCTTCTTCAAGTAATAATTTATCTGCTGCAACTGTTTCTAAATATTGATAAGGTCCATCACTTTCATTTGCTATTTGTTCAGCTAACAACAATTCTTCTTCTATAGCTTGGAATTGATCTGTTACTTCTTTTTTAAGAATGGGTAGCCAGGACAACTCTTCTTCCCGCCAGTTTTCTGCAATATGATATACTTCTGCGAGTTGATTAAGCCATTGCTCAGGCCACGGATTTTGCATTGAAAAAGTGTATAAGGTCAGAATTAAATTTTCAACTTCTAGATCACTTCGATCACTAGAAAAACGATCGACAACATCAAAAAAATGTGCTTGATCCACACCTTCTTTTCCATACCATTCCTCAAATAACTCATCAAGGACATCCTGCTTGATCAAATCAGTTTCCATATCATTGGCAATACGAAAAGAAGGATCTATATCAAGTAAATATGCATATTGCCTTACAACATCCATACAAAAAGAATGTAAGGTAGAAATATGTGCTTTTGGAAGTAGTGATAATTGCTTCTTTAAATGTAAAGATGTTGGATCATCAACAAGTGCACTTTCTAAAGCTAAACCAATTCGATTGCGCATCTCCTGTGAAGCTGCATTTGTAAATGTAACGACTAGTAATGAATCAATGTCAATTGGATTTTCTTTAGAAAGCAATTTTTGAATCATTCGTTCTACAAGTACAGCTGTTTTTCCAGAGCCAGCTGCCGCAGCAACTAAAATATCACTCCCGTTTGAATAAATTGCATCTTCTTGTTCCTTTGTCCATTTCACCATTTTTGTTCACCTTCTTTCCGTATTCTTTCTAACACTTCCTGTTCTGTCATATTCACTAGTTTTCGATAATTGTTTTCTTCTAAAGTTGGATCAAATTGCGAAATATCTACATACGGATCCCACGTATTTCCAGTTTGGGTTTTATATTGAAAAGGATTTAAATGGACACCACCATTGGTAATATCCAAACCAGCTTGAATCATCAATCTCCGAATATGTGCCTGAAGATCGCTAAATGTTTCTTCACTGGCAACTTTTGAATAGCTGTAAAATCCGCCATTTTTCTTCAGTCCTGCTGGAATAAAAGGACTTGAACCTGATTCTAGTGAAGTATCCATTAATCTAGCAACTTCCTCGTCTGCTAATAATAAGCCTTGCATTTTATACCGTTTTAAAATTTCATCACTTAATACATGAGAATCCAGTCTATCTTTTGCCGAAATCATTGGATTATGAACATGGAAATACAATATTCCAGCTGGTGTTGCCTTCATTCCCAACCATTGTTCAGCATGTGATAATAACACATCTAAATAAGTTAACATTTGCAAGGAAAGACCATAGTAAACTTCAACTAAATCTAACCCCCTTGCACTCGATTTATAATCAATAATTCTTAATAACAATTCACCATTTTTAATCGCTTTATCAACCCGATCAATTTGTCCACGTAGATTAATTTCAAAACCGTTCGGCAATGGAATCGTAACGGATGGCAGGGTTTGATTTTTACCAAAACTCAATTCTAAACCAATAGGCGTAAACTGACTCTGTTTTGCTTGTTCACTTAACACAAATATTGCCCGAGCAATCACTTCTTGCAATTTCCTCTGAATATATTGATGTCGATTAGAACTATGCAAGATTTGGTGTTGCAAAATAGCAGATAAACTCGATACAGCCTTATGTGCATATTGCTCTGCTTCTTCTTTACTCAAACCAGCAAACTCTTTTCCTTCCCCCTGTACCCATTCGGTTATCTTCTTTAATGCTTCATGAAATAATAAACCAATATCTGGTGCATCAAGCTTATGAATTCTTCGCTCTTTCAAACTTAATGTATACTTTGCGAAATGCTGATATGATGAGCGATAATAAGTTTCCAACCTGGAAACACTCATATCAATTTGTTTAGGATACAACTGCTCAACCGTTTCCTTTGTTAAATTCACTGGTTTATTTTGATAATATAAACTTTGCAATACTTGATATGTCGTACTGTATTTTGAATGGTTTTCAACAAACCAATTAAATACATGCATCCAGATGGGTTTTAACGGATACCCCTTTCGATTCCTTGCTAGTTGTGCTGTGAGTGCTGATCTCGTTTTTAACGGTGTCGTTATAAAGCGATCAGCTTCAACCAATTCCTCTGGATCTTGCAGTAAAATCGTATCTCCACCCAATGGAAATAATTCTCTTAGCTTATGAATGAGTTGTGAAGGCATTTTTGACTTTCCTTCTTCATCACTAAGTAAATAACTCACCCATAAACGATCCTTAGCTACAGTAAATGCTAGATACATATAAAACCAGTCATCAAGTAAGATGCGTCGATTACTCTCAGCCAATTGCAATCCATGACTTGCTAAGATTTCCCTTTCTATTTCATTGATCATTCCATCAACGGCTGGTTTCATTGGCCAAGTCCCTTCATTAACACCTAACAGAAAAGCACATTTAATACCACTCATCCTTGAACGGTCAATCGTTCCAACGATGACATGATCAATGCTTGGTGGAACATGCGCAAACTTCAATGATTCAAAACCTGCTTCCAATGTTGCCCGAAATGTTGATAATTTCATGGATTCCTCACCAACCATTTCAACCATTTCATCGAATAGTTGAATCACTGCATCCCATACTTGTTCCTGTTCACGTGCCCGTTCATTTGCTCCTGCTTCATCATATTGTTTTTGCAATCTTTCAAGTTGTTCAGGAACCCGAAGTTCTTCAAGTAAAAAGTAGGTCGTTTCACATAAGCCACGAACCGATGTCATTTCCCTAATGTTTTTATCAAAGTTGGTTAAAGCATCAACAACTTGCTGTCTATATTTATTAATTCTTGTTTGTGCCGTTATTTCTGCTTCTGTTTGAACAGCCTTGTCAAAACCACGAAAGCGTTGTACGATCCAGTCATCTTTTCCTAACCAACGTTCCCTTGATCGTATACCATATTCAAGTACGTAATTCTCTAACTCATCTATTGCATCATTTGTTAATGGGTATTCCTCGTTTGTAATTGGAATAAATCCAGTTTTTAAAACACGAAACACAGCATCATAACGCCAATTACTTTCTACCATATCAAAAAGTGAACGGATAAATTCAATCAGTGCATGATTGAGCATCGTTCTTTTTTCATCAATAAAAACAGGGATATAATAATCTTCAAAAATTGTTCCAATCAAATCATGATACATATCTGTTTCTCTCACCAAAATTGCCATATCTTGAAACCTATAATTTTCGTCACGCACAAGTCTTAATATTTCCTGGGCTACTCCCTCAATTTCTGCTCGTGGATGAATCGCTTCAGCAATTTTTAACGGAACTTCTTTTTCAAACTTTGGTGATGGTCTAACATCAAAATAACGTTCTAAATGATCAAAATATGGCCGCTCTTTAAATTGTCCGTGTTCCCGCTTTAATACAATAGGTTCTTCAATCATGATTTGGTTTTCACTAGCGATTGTCCTGATTGTCTGATATGTTTCTTTTGTTTGGTAAAATAAATCTAGTTCTGAGAGATGTTCTTCATTTGCTTGATCAGAGATTAAAGCAATTGTTACTCGTTTACTCCTTTTCATTATTATCTCTATGATATGTAGTTCTTGTGGTGTAAAACGATGAAAACCATCAATATATATTTCTGCATCATCTAGTAATGTTGTTTCACTTAGTTTTTCGGCTAATAATTGCAGTTGATCTTCAGCATCAATATATTTTCCTTGTAATGCGTAAACTAATTTTTCGTAAATATAGGATAGATCAGTTAGTTTGTTCGTCAAGGATACTTCTGCAGGTTCTTTATGGACAAATGTGTTAAGTTGATCAATTTGCATGTTAAGCATTTCCGGTGTAATCTGATGTCTTTTAAATTCGGTAATCATCATTTCTAGATCATTTAAAAAGCCTTGTTTTTCAATTGCTTTTTGGAATACTTGCCAATCTGTTTGTTTTTCTTCGATAATTTTTCGAAGCATCATTTGAATACCAACAGAACTGATAAATTGTCTCGTTCCTCCACCTGCTTCTTGCAATACACGCCATGCAAGACGAGAAAAACTAACCACTTGTGCTCGAATACTCCCTTGAAGTTCTCCTTCGTTAAATAAGGCATATTCTTCTTGAAATGTCATTTGGTCTGGCACAATATAAAATATTGCAGGACCTTGTGGCTCTTTTATTAATTTCTCTTTCATTTCATTTCTTAAAAAGTGATTCGTATTTGTTCCTGCTCTACCTATTAAAAATCGGAGTCCCATCTGAATCCCCCATTTATTTTGATAAATAACAAAGCTTCTATCCTATTTTAACAAAGGTAGAAGCTTTAATATAGTACTAGAAAACATGAAA
>Ga0209487_1001199_pt1 | contig 22239 bp, 28 predicted proteins | sample Poulit2012_FD_187524 | JGI IMG/M metagenome (GOLD analysis project Ga0209487, IMG submission 187524) | Agricultural soil microbial communities from Georgia to study Nitrogen management - Poultry litter 2012 (SPAdes) (version 2) | ecosystem: Environmental > Terrestrial > Soil > Agricultural land...
ATTTGAATGTTTTAATTATTCTCTATAAAATTCTAACCGCTTCCAATCCTTTACATGTTCATCGTTCCTATTTACATCCTTATCAATTGGCTCTTTGAATATAATTTCAAATGAATCAAATGGTTCGCCATTCAAGAAAATAGTATTAGCGAATGTATCTTTAGCACCTGGCTCGATGTCTCCTGTTGTAAATCCATCTTCTAGTATTTCTTGCTGATTTGTTTTAATATCAGATTCCGGAATACCCATCATTCCACCATCTTCATTGGTGTTTTCACGTTCGCCCATGACATACATAAGTTTCTCATCAACTACTGGATCATGAACCAAAGCAAACTGAACTTTGAATCCATTCTTTTCTAATGTCACCATCCCGTTTTCGTCCGATTCATCACTAGCATATCTCCCGATGATTTCCATTTCCGCCATTCCATTTTTAAATACATGATAGCTGTCGTCTGTTATAACTTCTATAGGATCGGAAGTTAACTTACCTTCTTCCTCCGAGCCCCCATTTCTTTCCATATCATTATTTTGTGATTCCTCATTCGCATTTTTACTATCGTTACTGCATGCCATCAAAATAAAGCTACACACAAGAAGAATAGCTATAAGTATTGTATATTTTTTCATTTTCACTACCTCATTTATTTTATATAAATAAATATTAACATAATTTCACGTGATAACGCATGCATGATGGAGTAAAAATCCTCTCTGTTAAGGTGGCCATGGAACGAAGCGTAAATACCGTGTAGCATTTCATCACAGATAAAATTATAGGAGTCTAGCCCTTTTCTTACATTATACTATTAAAGAACCGGGAAGGATCAGAGGCGCCTCCCCGATTGATTATATTTATAAACGACACAAAAAAGTACTAAAATCACAAAAGATCCTGCATTTCCTTTTAAACTATAATTGCAAAAGGATCATAATATTCGGCAGTTAATTTTAAATTTTTCGCTACTTGGAAGCTACCTGAATGGCCATAATAGATACCATGTCTGCTGACCGGAATAGGTCAAGAGGATAATACAAGTGATGCTATGAAAAAGTAGGAACTTCACTTAACAATTAAGACCAAAAGAATTCAGACGCACCCCTTATCGTATTTAATCTTTCTCTAACTTGTTGTCTAAACAATTACAATAATCTACGGTCCAATCACCCATGGATCGGCGCTTTTATGTATCATTATAAGATTTTCCCTAATGATATGAAGCATACTAGGATTAAAAACATCGATATATAACTTTTTTTATCTTGATTTTCTCCTGGGAAAAGTAAACGGCTTATACCAATCAAAGCAAGCGGAAAAGCGATCAAACCAATGAAAAACCAATAACCGTGTAATTTTTCGCCTACAAAAAACATACCGAGAAGAATAAGAAATCCAAATATCCTTGCCGGCCAGCTCTTCTCCTTTTCTATAAAAATCATATAAAATACCACAAATATAATAGCAAATTTAAAAATCTCGATTAAAGACATATCCCCCCCACCTTTAAAATTCCTTATGAGATATCTCGCCATCCGGCTTAATAACAAATTTCATTTTCCCATTCCAATTTTCGCCATCATCTTCGCTAATATAAAGGATGACCTCTTTTGTTCCGATCTTGGGAACGGAGGTGCCGACAATTTCCTTCCATATCGGAATATTGTTCTGTATTTCATCTGTAAAATACATCGGCCCAACTCGCTCTATTACTTCCCCTTTAAAACCGGAAGGCTTAACTTTATTAATTGCTTGATCGATAGCGGCAAAACGTCCAGCCCCTAATACACCTATGCGTCCTAATATATAGGATCCATAAAAAGTTGCGGCTGTTTTCGACGTATCTGCTATATGGTAATTAATCGTTCCCATCTCAGCCCCATTGGTGTAATAAGTTAAATACGGGTTATCCTTGAAAATAATAAAATCCCCGTCTTTATAAGTATAATGCACGGCATGGCCGTTTACTGTTGTTTTATCGGGATCAATACCTAACGCTTCATAATCGACCGTTTCCCCTCGGCTTATTTCTTTGTTACCCTCTTTCCACTCCACGATACCAGCGCCATCTTTTGCATCCTTCTCTTTCGGTTGACCACGCAATTCATTTGTTTCACTTGCTTGCATTTTATCGATATAATTCTCTTCGTCTTGTTGTTCGATCGTGGTGTTTTTTGCAATTTCCATTGGGTCAGACAATCCTAACTGATCAAACATTTTTTCCCGCTCATATTTTTTGGCAGTTTCCTTTAACACGGGAAGACCTTCCAGTGCTATGTTGTCCGCATAATCATAAAAACGAGCCTCGCCCTTTGTAGTACTTGCTCGATTCATAGTGATTTTGATATGATGTATTAAATTCTTTACTGATTCCTCTTGTTTTTGTTGTGTAAAGGCATCCAAATCATCCTGCAAATCGTTAATCGATTCAACCGCTTCTCCCTTAACTTCGTGAGCATTTGCAAAATGAGGTTTCGATACGGAACTGATATCCGTTACAGCCTCAATAACTTCATCTATAGATTGCTTTTCGTCTCGCAAATCATCGTATACATCTTGGATATCCTCTTTAACGTCTTCTAAATAATTAGATTGAATACGGGCGTTTCCCCCGGAATCCACGCTCGATTCAAACGTATTTATATGAACGTTCAATTGGTTGTATAGATCATCAAACAGTTTGCTGAAAGTACTTAATAAAGTGAAATGAATATCAGAAGAATATTGCTTCGCTTGATCAGCCGCTTTTCCGGAAAAGGAATCCATATTATAAATGGCCCCTATATCATTCTTCACCGTATCTATTGACGCTTGCAACTGTTCTTTATTTTATTTCAAATCCATTAAAAAACTCTCTAATTCTTCTCTGTCAACTTTATGCGCCATTCTCTCACCCACCTTAAATTAATATATCAAATTTGAATATTACTTCAAATAGTTTTTTTGTGATCGAGATTTCTACAAGAGAACAAATTGTATGAAATTATACCTTTTATTACATCTTTCCTTTTTTTATACAACATTAATTGTAATGTTAGCCCTTTCGCTTTTGAACAATCGCGCCAGTGGGACACGATCCCGCATAACAAGCGGAGCTATCACACCGACACATCTATTAAAGGAGTTCTGATTCATATGGATTGCTAGGCTATTCCTTATCCGAAGGCCAGAATACCTCACTTCAATAAGTTGGGTAGGTTCAAACCCACACTTTAAGTAAAATGTTCTGCAACGCCATCCTTTAACCATTTCGCTGTCAATGTTTCTGCATGTAACATCTCTTCTGGTGTGCCTTCAAATAGAATATGTCCGCCTTGTTTTCCTCCCCCCGGACCTAATTCTATTACCCAGTCGCTCGCTGCTATAAAATCCAGATTGTGTTCGATTATGATAACAGAATTACCTCTGTTTATGAGATTTTGAAATACATCTAAAAGTTTTCCATTATCTTTTGTGTGCAGTCCTAAGGATGGTTCGTCTAATAGGTAGATCTGTCCTTCTTTTTGTAAGTGGCTTGCAAGTTTTAGGCGCTGGACCTCTCCCCCGCTTAGGGAACTTGTCGTCTGTCCTAGGGTTAGATACCCTAATCCTACGTCTTTTAGCGTATTCACTCTTTTGATGATTTTTGGCATTTTAAAATAGTTCATCGCTTCGTCTATCGTCAAATTTAAAATCTCTACTATATTTTTGCCTTGATATCATGTGTTAGTGCTTCGTCTGAATATCTCGTTCCGCTGCATGCTTCACATAAAATTGTCACTGGATCTGCGAACGCTACGTCTGGAGTTGTGACTCCTTTTCCTTTGCAGACAGGACATGCCCCTAAGGAGTTGAAACTAAACAGACCTGCTGGTTGTCCTGTTTCCTTTGAAAATATGGAGCGAATATCATCCATGATTCCCATATATGTAGCTAGTGTCGAACGGCTAGAGATTCCTATACTGCCTTGCCCTACCATGATGGTTTCCGGATAATTTTCCGGAAATGCTTCCAACATTAAAGAGCTTTTACCTGAACCAGATACACCACATATAGAGACCAAGGCATTTTCGGGAATATTTACGCTTATGTTTTTTAAGTTATTGTTACTTGCTTTTTTTATGGTAAAATAATTTTCTATATCTCTTGGATTTTTATTTATTTTTAGCTTATGGTTTAGGGTTGTTGCAGTTGGCGAGCTTTTTAAGCCATCTAATTTTCCTTGATAGACAACTTCTCCTCCATTCACACCTGCTCCCGGACCCATCTCTATTATTTCATCCGCCACTTTTATTACTGATAGTTCATGTTCGATGACGATTACGGTATTATGTTGATCTTTTATACTTTTTAGCATCTGTATTAACATAGCGACTTCTTCTGCGTGGAGTCCTGCACTTGGTTCATCGAAAATATATGTAATATTGTTTAGACTGCTGCCTAAATGACGAGCGATTTTTACCCTTTGAGCTTCCCCGCCGGAAAGGGTGCCCATTTTTCTTGCTAGGCTCAGATATCCTAATCCCATTTCAACGAGTTGTTTTATATGTGGGATTGCTTGCAGTGCTATAGACTCTCCCAGAGGATCTTTTATCTTCGTTAGTTCTTCCAATATTTCTGTAAGTTCTAATTGATCGTATTCTGCGATATTTAAGCCATTTATTTTACATTCTAATACTTTTGGATTGAGGCCTGAACCTTGGCAGGTTGGGCAAAAGGAATGTGTGGATACTGCTAAAACGTCGTCTAAGGATACCTGTTTTAGCTTTGAGATATCTCTATTTATATAAAGGCGCGTAAATCTGGGCAATAACCCATCCCACTCATGGTCTTGAGGTCCATGTTTTGTATGAAACGGCGCATAGACTCTTTCGCCTTTCGGGGGGCCATCTATTAATAAGCGGAGCTCTTCTTTGGAATAGTCTTTTATCGGTTTATCCGGATCAAATAATCCGCCGGTCATCATCCATCTGCCTTGCCAGCCCGAAGGCGATAATGGCTTAAATTTCACTGCATAATCCCGAAGTGACTTATCGTAATCGATCATCTTATTTTGGTCTGGCGCAATCACCTTCCCATATCCACTGCATTCTGGACATCTGCCAAAAGAACTTTGGCTCGAAAAGTCGGTGGCAGAATCTATTGGAGGATTGCCTATTCTTGAAAACAAAAGTCTGATCAATGGATCTATATCCATATAAGTGCCAACTGTTGAGCGAGAATTGCCTCCTACTGGTCTTTGCTCTACGACTACAACCGGGCTTAAGTTTTGCATAAGATCGGCATGGGGTCTTTCGTATCTTGGCATTTGATTTCTAACATAAAGAGGATAGTTCAAAGTCATCTGTCTTCTGCTTTCTGTTGCTAATGTATCAAAAACAACTGAACTCTTTCCTGAGCCTGAAAGACCAGTAAATACATTGATTTTTTCTTTCGGTATGTTTAAATCTACATTTTTTAAATTATTCTCTTTAAGTCCCCTTAAAATGATTTCATCTTTTATTTCGGACACTTTATCATCCTTTCTGATTTTATCTACTCATGCATCCATCTAATCTTCCTTGGACTCATTGGTTGCTTCCCCTGCTATTACATTAACTGGTCCAATTCAGATACACAATTTATTCCGGATAAGCGCCCGTTTATTGTATAAAAGATATTAATCAATAAATAAAGAAAATATTTTGTCTATAACATAATTCATTATTATGCCCCACACTATTAATAATAAAAATCCTATTATATAACCTGTGTGCTCAAATACATCATAAGCATTCAATAAATATAAAGTTATTACTATAAAAATAATATTTACTAATTCACGCCAACCATTTCTTTTAATTTTTCCTTCTTTACTTTCGAAATCAATTTTGTTGTCATTTTTATTTGCCATAAAACCACCTTAAGATATGATGTTTAGTTCCACAATCTGGCCCGTTGATTGAACGATAATGTTAGACGATCGCGCCCGATTTTGGAAATCATTTTCTAATAAATAGTACCAACTTACGCAACAGATAAAGTACTAAAACCAGCGCAGCTATTGAGATTATAGAACCAATCACACTAAAATTTGATAACATTATCTAACCCCCTTGTTCAGCTAATTGGCCCTATTCTGGCACAACTTTGTACGACAATCGCGCCCGATTCTGGAACATTCCTATCCATTTATCTTGCTTTTGTATTGGATTGTTTTTTGTATTTAAGATTGAAAATAATTTCAAACACAAAAGCAACTAATAGACCACTCCAAAAAATAAAACTTGGAGAAAATAAACCGTTTTCCGTTGTTAAATAATAAAAATAGTTTATTACTGTTATCAGCAAATAAGTATAAAAACCAAATAAAGCTCCCTTTTTCCAATTGAGTGATTCTTTCTCATTCATCGACTTGAATAGTCTCATAACATCACTTCCCTAACCTCACAAATGACTCTATTTTGGAACACCACTATGCCCGCAAGCGCACCCGTTTGCTTAATTTATAAAATTATTTAATCTTGCCTTTTCCTGTACTCTTAAAACAACTTTAAATTCAATATACACTTTATTGTTTTCTTACTTTTGATAATACAGCACCTGAAACAAATCGGACTATTAATAATCCAATTAAGATAATAATCCCAGTAAATATAATAGCACCTTTCACGTCAAAGGGATTAAACCAAGAACCATTTGGAGGAGTTATAAAGTTTGCACCTAACCATACTGACAATAAAATAGTTAAAATGTTTATTAGCAATATAAGATAAAGATTAATTCTTACAGATAATAGTCCTGCCAAAACAGCAAATAATATAGTACCTCCAAACGCAAAAAGTCCTCCATTAGTAAATAAAGAAGTTTCAATATAATGAAATAAAAACGGCATAGGTATTAATAAAATGACGACCTTGATATACTTGATAAAACCCCCTCCTCTCTAAAAAAATTTCGATCTTGTGCAACAAAATGGCCCGATTCTGGCACAATTTTTTACGACAAACGCGCCCGATAATTGAATACTTATGTTAATAAATTATTCCCGTCAGATAATGGTGAGTTTCACATCCATTTTGCGTCATTTTCCACTACATCCTTAAATCGATGATTGGCTATTTCACGGATTAATTTAATTGGTAAAGGCTCGTTCAATTGTAACTGTATCGCACTTTTAGTTGTTGAGAAAGGTTTTAGTTCTTTGTTAAACGTATTAATTGTAGCAGGAGTAGGATAGAAATTTATATGATTCTTAAATGCTGCAACAGTGAACAAAACCCTACGATAAGTAAATGCGGGAACACCCCATTTTAGTTCCTTTTCTGCCTCCGGAACTACCTCAGAAAGACATGTTAGCAAAGCATTTAATGTTTGCTGGGTCTCCAATGGGAATTGAGATACATATTCATCAATATCTTGTGGTTTTTGTTTAGTCATATTTCCAGCTCCATTTACTATTCTTCAAATCTTCAGGTTTCAACATAATAGCCCTAATACTGAATAGGCGCAGTTCCTTACTCCAGAATTGCGCCCTATTCCGGAATAATCAATTACGTATTCTATGACCAGATTAACTATCTTAAATCAATTTTTATTGCTTAATCAACGCCAAGAGATCACCTTTAAATACTTTTTCATCTTTATCATTGTATGTAGATAATGACACGGTAATAATTCCTGCATCTTTTTTTACTGCTCTTTTATCAATAACATTAACAACGGTATGCAATTCATCACCAGGATACACCGGTTTTATAAATTTAATATTATTCATTCCTCTTCCGGCAATGATATCATCACCATAGATACCTAACTCAATCCAAAGCTTAAATGAGATACCTAGCGTATGTACACCAGAAGCAATAATTCCATTAAATCTCCCTTGCTTTGCCTTTTCTTCGTCAAAATGCATATATTGCGGGTCAAATTCCTCTGCAAATTCCATTATATTCTCTTTCGTTAATTTGAAAGACTTAGTTTCAAATGTCTGCCCAATTGTAAATTCATCAAACTTCATAAATACACCTCTTATTACTTGGAATCCTTATCCTATTAAATGGCCCGATCGTATAGCTGAACAAATTCCATCTAAAAAATACCCCGATTAGTAAACTGATTGCAAAGAAAACATATGCAATCTGTATGACTATGTACATTGTCAATTCAAAAGGTATTAGTCTTCTTTGTTTTTTAGTTTTGTGTAAATACCGGTAATAAAAAGCCCCACTTAAAATGAGTAATACACTTGCTAGTGCATTTAAAACCTCCGAAAGAATAAGTATATATACGTTCTTCCTTAAAAATTCCGCAAAACGGCCCTTTCGTTCAACTTTGGCTAATTCTTATTCTGGAAATGCACCCGATCGTATTATATGGTCAATCAGAGATGACTGGCTGTCCTTATAATACGAAGCTCGTTTTATACCTAACGTCTCCTTGCGTAAAACTGACGATGGAGTTGGCGAACTTGCTCCGCCAGTTCAGGAACAGGACCGTCTATTGTGGTATCACGAATAACATCTTGGATCGGCAGATTGCGAACGCGCGATTGTGTTACATTAATCCCCATTTCACTCAACCATTTTACCAGCTGTTCGGATGAACTTACGTAAACGATTCTGCCCAAACCAACCCATCCATGGGCAGCAGCGCACATAGGACAATGTTCGCCCGAGGTATATACTGTCGCCTTTTCCCTTTCTTGAGATGCCATATTCCCGGCAGCCCAGCGCGCCAAAGCAAATTCCGGGTGTTGGGTGTGGTCACCACCTCCAACACGGTTTAGGTCTTCCGCAAGCACGTCTCCGTTGGCTGAGACAAGGACTGAACCAAAGGGCTCGTCACCATTCTCCAGAGCAGTCCTTGCTAGTTCAATGCAACGTCGTAGATGCTTCAAATCTGAATCATTTATCATAAATATTCCTCCTCATACTGTTTTTATTTTATACATCGACATTCCGTAAACCGTCCTAATTCTGTAGGTTGGGACGTCTATTCTTATTTCAGATAAGCGCCCTTTATGTACAATTGATACTTACTTATCAGGCATAGTGTATGTTACAGAAATACCACTGTTTTCTTCAATCTTCGTGAAAATTTTATCAAGGTTTTCTAATGCTCTTTTATTTGATCCGTTAAAATAAAAAAACAAGAATTAACTCCAAGGCAAAATAAAATGGCTCCAATCATCCACAAAAAATAGCTGATTAGAACCATTTTATTATTTGACCAGTTTCGGTCCTGTTAATTGCTCTGTTCGTCTTCCGTTCAATTTGCTTTCATAAAGAACCTGCTCAATCATCAGAAGTTGAAACTGATACGCCTTGTTCTGCAAACACTTGTTGAGCGGCTTTTAGAGCATTTAGGGCACGCGGAAATCCTGTATACGGGATGAGGTGCATAATACAGCCGACAATTTCTTCCGGTGTTAAACCAACTGTCAGACCTGTTTTTATATGCATCTCAATCTGCGGTGTTCCTTGTGCGACAAGAGCTGAGATGGTTGTAAGTACTTTTTGTTTATTATCTATCCCCGGACGTGCATAAATGTCACCAAAAGCAAATTCAACAACATATTTACTTAAATCAGGCGCAATATCTTTAAATCCTTCACCAATATCCATATGACCAGTTGGGTTGTCACTGTCTGGTTTAGTAAGCTCCAATAATTTATCCAAGCCCTGTTGATAACGATCTTTTGCCACGTTAAAATCCTCCTTGATTTATAATAAGCTATTTTATTTCATCAATAATGTTTGATATTTTGCTTAAATTGTCGGTCAGTGGAAATGATGATAACCATTTTACACTAACTGAGAATCCGTTTTTTCCTAACAAGGCTAGTATATAACCTTTTTCAAGATAAGTAAACTGAATAATTACGGAATTCATACTCTTGCACACTTCATCCCCAATGGTTTAATTTCATTTTTGAGCAAACATCACTATATTTGAAGGGATTTCTCAAAATTGAAATTGGCTTATCGAAGTTCGATAAGCCATTTCCATGCATATGATATTATTTTGATAATGCGTTTTTTATATGGGCTAAGTGATGCTCTTCATGCCAAGCTAATTTTGCAACTTTTGTCGCAACTGTTATTTTACCATTGTGCTGCATAGTAAAAGTTCTACCTAGTTGCTCTTCAGTTAAACTATATCCTAAAGATACGATGCGCTCATTTATACCTTCTAGCATTTTAATAGAACTTTCTATAGGAAGCTTTGTATCCGGTTGGGTCGCCCACTTATCTTGATCAAAAGCTGGTACTGTTGGATTCTTATCTGTTAAAGCCATCATTAATCGTTGATACATGTTCAACTGAGAATCTGCAATGTGATGAACAAGTTGATGAACTGTCCAGCTGCCATCACGATACGTTCTGCTTAATTCCTCATCACTTAATGAGTCAACCGTTTCTCGTAATCGAATCGTATAAGTTTCGATTTCCTTAAGCCATTCTTGCATATTTTCTGACGTTACTTTTTCAGGGACTTGTAATTTCCCAATTGGATATTTTACATCCATTTTCATTCCTCCCTTTTTTTACTTTAATACATGTTTTTTTCATAATCCTCTTTATATTTTAACATAAATATCTAATTCCCTTATTAAGGGTTATTCAAGTGAATTGTTTGAGGGCTCCCTAGATCTCTGTACCCACCGTTTCGTTCGGTGTATGTATGCCTCTCAAGATTTTAGGGGGGGAATGCCAAAACAGATATACTATTTCTTTCGTTCTCTTTGATTACTTTCACATTAAAATAACATATTATTTTACGATAAACAAACCACAATTGTCAACCATAAACTTGCAATATTTTAGGTTATATGATAATATATAGTTAGAATAGTTTTGATACAGTACTTCGATAATCGTGCGCAACTTCTTCCAGACAGAATTTGAGTGCGTTTTTTTAATTTGAAAACTTATTTTCGTTCCAATCGGTTTAAAAATAATAGGTGGCAAAATAAACACCTGAATATTTTATATAAGGAGAGTGTGTTAGTGAATTTAATTAATGAAGAAATAACTCATAAAGTCTTTGGTGAAGGAAATATCGTGGGTCATGATGATTCTATCATCACCATTGATTTCAACGAGGATACTAAAAAATTCGTTTACCCTGATGCTTTTGGGAAATTTATCACACTGAATGACCAGAATACCGCAAAAACTTTGAAGAAAGTCATTTCGAAAAGGGAAATGGAAGAAGAAGCACTTGAAAGAAAACGTGAAGAAGAAAAAGAGCAACAGGCGCTTGAACAGCAGCGCAGGGAAAAACTGAAGAACCATAGAATTCATGAAAGCTCACAAATTGTTTTCTGGCTGGACGAAGAAGAGCAACAAAATGTATTCACCGACTGGCAAGTATTTACTGGCAAGGTTCAAAGCGGGAAAAATAAAGGTCAGCCAAACAGAGTTGCTCGTTTGGCTGCGAACAGCGCAGGTCTTCTGACTGCAAGAGCGTCGGATCAACCAGAAACAGAAAGAAAGATTCTCGGCCTCTACATGGTCAATGAAACGTTTTCCGGTGATCTTAGCGATGATGGAATGGTCCCGTCCCATGCAGAATTTAGAATCGAGCTCACAGATCAAGAAGCAGAGAAAATGCTTTTCTGGAATTATTATATCAATGAGAACTATCCTCATCGAACTACATGGAACTCTGGTAAATTTCGTTACTTTGATAACGTTTGGACTGCTCAAATCTTAAAAGATATCATTGCGTTAAAAACGGATGAAGAGCAAATCAAAGAAGCTAAAAACTTTCTGGAATACTTCTGTCAAATGAATGTCCTTGACATGGATAACATCCCAGAGGCGAGCGGAGCTTTAAAGCAATAATCTTCAGATGATATATAGGGACGGTTCACATGATCTGAAAGCATCTGCCAAACAACTTCCTTCCCTAAGCTTTCCCTCTGCTTAGGAGAGGATTAAACTTTTGGTGTTTGGACATTTTTATTTCATAATGTGGTCCGGTTGCTGAATCCTTATTAGACAACCCGTTAACTAAAATAACTGTTAGGTCTATTACTTTTTAACCCTTCCCATTCACCTCGTAATATTCCCATCTTAATTGCATCGTAATATTCGCCATCTACCGTTCTCGCATGCCTTATTCGCGCTTCTTCCTGCATTCCAATTTTTTCGGCTACCTTCATCATTCTTATATTTCCGGACCAGGTAGACATACCCAATCGATGTATCCCAGTAGACTCGAAAAGAAAATCAATCCATAATTTATACGCTTCAGAACCATAGCCACCGCTCCAAAAATCTTTATCATAAATAACAATATCAGCTTCAAGCCAGTTCGTATTTTTATCAACCCAATGTGAACCGACATATCCAATCAGCTTTCCCTTTACGTCAATAATTAAAGAGTCCGGTACATTAGGAAGTATTTCATTGTCTTTCACCCAAATTTCCCTATATTGCTCTTTTGTTCTCTTCTCCTCTGGAATGTAAGGACCATTCCACTTTTAAGCTGCTTGTTCTTTTTCTTCGTATTTCCAATAATAAAGTTCATCGACGTCTGCCTTTGTTGCTTCTCTTAATTTAATGTTATCTCCGCTTATTTCAACCATGACTTTGCATCATTACCTCCCTAATTTATCTAAAATACACCTTATCATTTTGTCCAACAAACCGGTCCTTTTTACGGCACATATTTATCCGGTTATCACACCCCGTTCGTATAATGGAACTATAAGTGCCCTATTTGTTTGATTTCTCCCGCTCCAATAGTTCAATTATTTTATCTAATTTCTGATCCATTTTCATACTATCTTCAGCTTTTTTCTTTTGAGTAATCAACATTCTTCTGATGAACAGCGTAAATGATAGGAAAAATAGTAATATAAGCAGAATTACAATTACCTGAAACACAATTCCACTTATGTCTACGACCGTCACAATTGCTCACCTCTCACTATTTGTATACACTTCCGCAATATGGTCCGATTCTGAAAAACGCAGGCGCCCATTTGTTTTATATCAAATCACAAAAATACCTACCCATCCCTCCACCATTTCACCTGAAATTGTCCTTGGTTTCCATTTATAGCTTGAACAACAATATATTTAGTCTCTTCCTCTTCAAATTCCACGCTTAATACGTCGTCATTTTCTTCATTCATCCCAGCAGGATCGCCACTCTCATCATAAAGGGATATGCCGCGGCTATTGCCATGGTTAAACTGATGTTCTACGTCAAAGTAAATCTGTTCACCTTGCTCTCCATGAATGGGAATCAAATACTCGCCATTAAAATATTCGTATTCAACCTCTACAGATGTATCTCCTTGCACCTCATTCCAACCCACTTTACTTGTATGATCAAAAGGGATTATCACAAAACAAACAAGCGGAACAAAGAATACAATCCAGCTATGCCATTTTAATGGTTTTAACTTTTCTTTCCCAAGTAAAAAAAGGAGGGAGAAAAAAGCACCAACTGCTCCAGCAACCAATGCGTATTCGATTGGCATCAAAACCAAAAAAATGAGATATCCGAATAAAAAATAAAGCAATATCTGTTTACCGGAAGAAAAATGAGGAATAAATTTCCCAATAAAATCAATGGAGCTAATTAATCCGTAACCAAAAAATAAAATCCAAATCTCTGGAATTGTAATCAGATTGTGGAATTCAAACAAATTAAAACCACTACTGATGATTATGATGATAAAAAAGATTGATATTGAAAAACTGGCCCCTATCAACTTCTCCAATAAGCGATTAATAATTAAGTGCTTTTCCAAGTATGCTCTACTCCAACAAAAAACCTCACTCAACACCCACCTTTAGAGTAATGCGCTTGAATCATAAACCAAGTATGTGATTATTCAAGATATGCGCCCTATCGCTTAAGATGAGAAACTTAAGATAATGCTTTGTAAAACCCTGTTGCTCTTCCTTCAAAACCCCGTCTAATATAAAAATGGTGAGCATCATCTCTTTCACTTCGATTCCCGCTGTTTAATGCTATCCTATTGGCTCTCTGTTCCTTTGCCCATTCTTCTGCTTTCTCAATTAACTTTTCACCAATACCTTGTTTTCTATATTCGGAATCAACGACTAAAGCTATAATTCGTACATAGTTCTCATTTTTTTCGTAATGAAAGCCTAATATCATACCTATCATACCAACAATAACTCCATTTTTCTCAGCTACTTGGGTGTTATATAAAGAATTAGAGCTTATTTTTGAAAAACGAGATCCCATTTCATCAGTAGTTGTTGGATACCCTAGTTCCCCCATTAAAAATGCTAATTGACTTACATCCTCTTGAACAGCTTTTCTAATCAATACTATTTCCTCCTATTATTCTATTTCTTTTGATGCTGACCAATCAAATAACCACCAGAAAAATGCTGTTAATAATGAGGCAATAATTACTTCAAATATCACTTCATAAGACGATCGCTGTTGAAATAAAAAACGTACTGTACACTGGCCTGCCAACATAAGAACAAATATTCTGAAGTATTTAAACAACGTGCGACTTTCAGCTGCATCTTTGCGGCTACTCATTTTAACCCCCCCTATAAAGCTTAGCAATCTCGCCCTATTACGGCACATATTATACGGTTATCGGGCCGTTAATTGAATAAGAGCCACTTTTTATATTAAGAACACAACAATAAATGGCTTTATCAAAAGCGTTTTCAGGAATATATATTACCCCATTTCTTATCTCATAAGGTATATTGTTTTCCTCCAATAAATCAGTCGCATTACTGCTGCCCCGCTCTCCCCACTCTATATATTCCCCGCTATATTCCTTTTGGCAAGCAGATAATGTGGTAAAAAGAAAAAAGCAGGACAGTACTAATACTAGAACCTTTCTCAAAATAAAACCCCCAAATAGCTAAACATACAATAATAAGGAATAGCGCCCTATTCTGGAAAAACATATTTTAAGGGAAATGGGATTATCCTAGATTATAGTTAACAAGGTTTCCTACAAACATAAATATAAAAAAGCTGAAAAACATAATAGTGTTTGCGGCAATTAACCAATATTTTTTTATCATTGTTGCAAATATTAACCCAATTGGAGCGATAATGAAAGTTACCATCCATAACGGGCTTGCGACTTGAAAGAATATGTTTGGAACCCAAGAGAGCACGCAAATTAGTAAGCAAACCAAAGATAATATTTTCAATCTATCTTTTTTAATCACTATCACCCTCATTCTTTTTCAGTTTTTCTTCGGAAATATGTCCCGATTGCAGAAATAATAACTAAATATTTAAATAATTTTTTACATACTTAATACGTTTTCTAGATCATAACTATGTAATTCTCCCAAATGACGTTTCAATTCAGAACCGTGAATAGAAGTGATTTTAGAAGTGCGTACAACTGACGGTTTTAATAATCCAGCTTCTTCCCAATACTCTAAGACAATATCAAATTGGTTTCTTGGTTTTTGACTAGTAACTGGTGCAATAATTACATCTATATCCAAAGCTAATTCATTTCCAACAATAACAACAGGGCGCTGTTTAGTTTGCCGTGTGCCTTTAAATAGAACATCCACCAACCAAACTTCACCCTGCTTCTTTTTACTGTTCATTATATATGTCATCCTCCTCGTTATCCCACCAGGAGTAGTTTTCACCCAATAAAACAACGTCCTCAGCCATATATTTTTCTTTAATTTTATCAAGTACCTTTTGTCGTTCTTGTTCACTTAACATATCAATTTCTTTTATAATTTTCTCAGGAATAGACATATAAGCCACCTCCATTGAACTATACTATTATTATACCTTATTTTATTAGTAACATAAATGTTCAATTTTATTTCAAGTTATGAATGCTAAAGAACTATAATAGCAAATTTCAACTTCTATCCTTTTTAAATATATTCCTTAATCCAAATCCAATAAGTATTCCTTTAAAACCCGCTATACTAAAATTAACAATGAATTACCAATCGATTCTTCGGCTTTTCCATAAGCTTGAAATAAATTCATAAATAGTTATCCCAAAACCCATCCAAGCGTTACTTTTATTAAACGAAAAATCAACCACCTCTAATTATAACTAATTTCCCATTTCCTATTTCCTAAATATTATTAGATTAATGCCCTTTTGTTCAGCAATAGCGCCAATAAATACCTTATTCGGCTAAAGTGCCTTGTTTACTTAACTATGACCTGTAATCCGACTGGTAAGTCAGTCTTTTTGTCGCCTTGATTCACATAAACACTTAGCTCCTTGACTGCAAAATCTTGATGATCAAATAATATGTCCACCTGTTGGCCAGAACTATAGTGTAATGATCTTTGTCTTTCTAAAAATGAGGACAAATCGTCTGTCAATGTATTTTATATAAAATCATTCGATTAAAGCGTCCTTTTCTTGAAGATAAATGCTATTTTACTGAATCCACTATTTTTTTTGCATCTATCAAGGACAATCCGTACTTCTCTCTCAATGATTTAACAGTCTTTACTTCTGTTGAACCTTTTAATATTTCCTTTGCTTCATTTTTCATATCACCATATTCTCCAGTCTTCTCTAAAAGCCGAACGTTTTCTTTTTTCAAAACGCTATTTTGACGCATTAAACTGACACACCAACCTAAAAGCAAAAGCATAATTAGTATTGAACTTACTTCTGACCACTGCATTTAAAATACCTCCCTCCGCAACCTGGTTCTATAAATGAATATGCTATTCGGCTAAAGCGCGCGATTATTGAAGACGCATCACATTATCTACAATCAACTATTTAAATTCTATCTTAACAATGCCCGGCTCTCTTCCTTGCTTGTTAAGAATAACATTTGCTTCAAAATCATTATCCCATTGAACAGATATATTGTCTGGTATTGTGGTTTTCATAATGCTTTTATTATCGTATTTGATTCTTATCGTCGGGTCAGGAAAATCATCTTTCTTAACAATTTCGATTGTGTTTACGTTATTACAAATTTGATTGTAATCATAATGTTAGACGTACCCAACCTAATAAAGGTTGAAAAATTACTCAACAATTTGGCCCGATTATTTAGCAAAAGTCGAACTAACCTTGAACTAACTGCTTCGTTGTTTTAAATAAATTCCTTCACAATTCCATGTTCACTTTAACAAATTTTCTAAATGGAATGCAAAATCCAGAAGCAATTATGCTTTAAAACTGGTATTACCTTAGATATATGTTGTCGTTACGATTATTAGTGTTTTTGCATATAAATAAAAAATAGCATACCAAACATTATGTGATTTGGTATGCTACATATAATTTTATTTTCGATTTTCACCATGGTAAATGAACTAATTAGATAGTCCCCAAGTTTGTTTATTTTCCATTCCCTGATCATGTTTCAATAACTCAATGCTTCACTTTCCCAAAAACCTCACACAAACAACCTCTGGAACATCGACCTCTGATCCTGTCCCTTTAAGCTTCCCTGTCTCTGCATCACGAGCAAACAATACTAGGTTCCCGCTATGCTGATTGGAGGCCACGATGAACTTTTCGCTCGGATCTAAAACGAAATCACGTGGCCAGTCCCCGCCTGTTGGTGTATGTTCAATGAATGTCAGTTCTTTCCCGTCTTCACTCACACCAAACAGTGCAATACTGTTGTGCCCGCGGTTTCCTGTGTAAAGAAATTTGCCATCAGAAGAAATGTGGATGGCGCTTGCATCATTTGTTTCCGTGAAATCTTCCGGTATAGCGCTAATTGTTTGTTTTTCAGCGAAGCTTCCCTGCTCACTGTCATAATCCAGCACAATGACTTCGGAACTTAACTCTGTAAGAAGGTAAGCTGTTTTCCCGTTTGGATGGAACGCAATATGACGCGGCCCGCTTCCTGGCTTAACGTTTAATGTATGCACACGTACAAGCTCATTATTTTCTATCTGATAGGTGACAAGCTCGTCCGTTCCAAGGTCACAGACGACAATATGTTTTCCGTCCGGTGTCTCGCCTGCGAAATGGACATGCGGTTTTTCCTGACGCTTGTGTGGCCCGATTCCTTCGTGTTGTGCTGAAGATAAACGTTCCACACCGCCATTTTCCTTCACCTGAAGCAGTTTAACCTTCCCTTTATGATAGTTTCCTGTTACAAGCTTGTTGCCGTGAACTTGAAGGTGACAAGGTGGTGCGCCTTCTGTCAGCTGACCATTGATCATATTTAACGTACCTGTTTCACTGTCAATCTGATACGCGTGCACCCCGCCCATCTCGTCTTCCTGTGCAACTGCATAAAGATAGCCGTTATCTTCACTAACAGACAAATACGTCGGACTGCCTACTTCTGCAGCCACTTCCACTTTGCTCAACTTACCCGCTTCTGTATCAAGGACAAAGCGATAAATACCTTCACTGCTTTCCCTTGTGTATGTACCTGCATACCCGATATATTTTTTTCTCATCGTATCCTTCCTTTCCATTCATCTTCATCTCTCTCCATTATAGCATCTGCGATTTAGGATACTAGTATTTAGGTTATTGCTGCTTTCCTACAGATCTGTATGCAGCACTTCTATTAAGTAGATAAGAGCATGATTTCGCTCCTATCTATCTTTATAGGACCTTTTCTCAAGGATCGGGACCGCAATTACGCTTCCCACCAAAAAGAATTTTTTTGACACAAAATCTATAAACTCGACGTAACATAAATCTCCGGAAATACACTACGCTTTCCGCGGGCTCGCGATGAGCCTCCTCACTCGCAAAGAACGCTCGCTGTGGGGTCTCATCGTCTTCGCTTTCCCGCAGGAGTCTTCGTGTATTTCCTTCGCTAACTATGGTGTTTGGCAACAGTACTGTATAGCGATATAACTATTACGATGGTTGTTTGGAGCGGAGGACCGTTGACTCCTGCGGGAATAGCACGTGTCTGAAGACCCCGCAGAGTGGGTTTCTCGAGGAGGCTGAAGCCGTGCCCGCGGAAAGCAACAGTCCGCAGCGGAAAACAAACCCGCGCATACGTCGCAGTGTATAACAAGTACGGGGGTTAACAACAGCCCTTTTCAATGGGAAGCGAAATCGCAAATGTTTCCGATGGGACGAGTAAACGCAGTCCCAGCCCCATCGAAAAGGTCCTTTTTCTCAACTTTCATTCCGATTCCTGTCTACTTTCTTCCTTCTTCTCCTTCATCATTAACAATGTCAATGGTTGCTCAGATCCTGTCAACATTTTATAAAAAAATGAAGACGTCAGATCGTAACTGTTTTCCACCTTTTCAACTACATGATTCGTACGTTCGAAAATAATGGACCGGAAATGGGCTAATTGTCTGGTGATTTTCTCCATGACTGCTTCCTGATTTTCCAGTCGCTTTAACATATCTTCCTGCTTCTCTTCCTGTTTGGAAGTTTGCTCTATTATTTGCTTTTGAAGACCGTATACCTCATCCATTTGTCCAGCAAGTTGTTGATGCAAGGTTTCCTGTGCTGTTAACTTGTTTTCCAATCCTTCATTCGCTGCTTGCATATGACTTATTTTGTTCAAAGTCTCCTGTTGAAAACCAGCGTCTTTTTCCAATATGTCATGTATATTGGTCACTTGTTGTTCTAATCGATGTTGCGATGCGACAGTATCTTCGGATAATCTTTCCTGCCGCAGATGACTGTCTTCTAACTTTTTCACCTGTCTATCCGTCGCCTCCCACCGATTACGCGCTGCATACGCTTGTTGCCGATGGTTCACCTGCAGTCCATAAAAAGCGTGTAATAACTTTTCGTTTACCTCTTCCTGCCTTCTCACCAGTTCAGAAACATAGTCTATTTTAAAATACGCTTGATTAGGTTCCTGAATACTTCCTTCATTTTTAAAAACCCGTGGGTGCTCCAGGTTATTGATGAATAATCCCATATGTTTGACACATCCCTTTCCGCTATGATGTTATTATCTTATGGAATTTAGGCAAATACAGTTCAGTTTTTTGGACGATTTGCCCTCTTTCATCAAACTTTCACATTCCTTCTGTATCATATAGGGATGAATGTATAATAGAGAAAGCAGGTGTTATCATTGGGTGGAATAGAAACAGATACAATGCTGGTGGTTGGCATGTTTCTCGCCATGGGCGCAGGGGCATTATCTTTCTTATCCCCTTGTGTGCTGCCGATTTTCCCGGCATATTTATCGTACATAACGGGAATAAGTGTAAAAGAATTACAAGGAAATCAGGACGTGAAAATTCGCAGTAAGTTATTAAGTCACTCTTTATTTTTCTTATTAGGTGTCTCACTCATTTTTATTAGTTTAGGGGTCGGTGCTTCTTTTCTCGGAAAGTGGATTCAGGCCCTTCTTGTCGGCGATTCCGGCTTGCTTATTCAACGCCTCGCCGGGATATTCATTATCTTCATGGGGCTTTTCGTTGGCGGTTGGATTAATATTACCGCGTTAATGAAGGAAAAACGTTTCCATCATTCCAAAAAACCTGTTGGCTATCTGGGAACCTTTTTCGTCGGTATGGGATTTGCCGCCGGATGGACGCCATGTATTGGTCCAATATTCGCTTCCATTTTATTTTTAGCTGCAAGTAATCCCGGTCAAGGTATATTTTACACAGGGATGTATATCGTCGGTTTCGCATTGCCATTTCTTGTCTTGACCTTTTTCCTCGGTTCAACAAAATGGATCGTACGGCACAGCGGCATTATTATGAAAGTCGGCGGTGTCATTATGATTATCATGGGTCTCGTTCTATTTACCGGGCTAATGCCGCGTATCACAGAATTTCTATTGAATTTAGTACAGGATACATGGCTGGAAAACTTAGGTTAAAGAGGTTGTTCAAAAAATCCGGTAAAAATGACACATTGAATTTCTCGGTCCTTTTTATCCTCCTTTTTGCACACACTTAAACGGAGGTTATAATCAATGAAAAAAATCATTATTATTGTAATCTTGGCAGGTATGCTGGGATTTACAGTATATAAATTTGTTGCTGACTCCAAAGAGCCTACTTTAGAAGAGCAGGCAGATTCCATTTCTGACAATACGATCGTTTCCCCGCCCAAAGAGGGTGGGGAAGAAGAGGCCAAATCAGATGGCGAGGGGCTTGATAAAGGGCAAATCGCACCAGATTTCGAATTGTCTACATTAGATGGTGAAACGGTGAAGTTGTCAGATTTCAGAGGACAAAAAGTATTGTTGAATTTCTGGGCAACGTGGTGTCCGCCATGCCGAAAAGAAATGCCAGATATGGAAAAACTTCACAACAATACAGATGTAAAGATTTTAGCAGTCAATTTAACAGGAACAGAATCCGGTCTGGATGAAGTGAAATCATTTATTGATGAGCTAGAGCTGACATTTACAGTTCCTTTAGACGAGGAGTCAGAGATAGCAAACCAATATGAAGTTGTTGCCTATCCAACAACATATATGATTGATCCTGATGGCCATATTCACTTTAAGTCACTCGGCGCGTTAACCTATGAGCGGATGAAGCAAGAAGTTGAAAAGATGGAATAAGCCCCGGCCCTCTCGTAAACTAATGGTGAGGTGATCTCGGTGAAACAAACGATCATGGTTGTTGAAGATGATAAGATGATTCGTGATCTTATACGCATTTATTTGGAAAAAAGTAATTATGATGTCATCGAAGCATGTGATGGAGAAGAGGCGAAGCAAGTTTTCAGCGAGTACTATCCGTGCTTAATCATACTTGATTTAATGCTGCCGAAAGTAAGTGGCGAGGTATTTTGTACATGGGTCCGTGAGCAGGCAGGGAATGAAGTTTCCATTATTATGCTTTCGGCCAAAGCACAAATTGATGATAAAATTGCCGGATTGAAGCTTGGGGCTGATGATTATATGACAAAGCCATTTGACCCGAATGAGTTGATTGCACATGTGGAAGCTGTACTTCGTCGTACGGGGCACTTTTGCCAACAAATCGTACACGAAGGATTATGCATCAAACCGCGAAAAGGCGAAGTGTTGCTTTACAATCAAGACGTGAACCTTACAAAGTATGAATTTAACCTGCTTTATCATTTCATGCAAAATCCAAACTTGGTTTTGTCACGGGAACAGCTTGTTAACCATATTTATCCAAACGCGGAGCACGATGTTATGGAGCGGACCATCGATGCACATATCAAAAAACTCCGTGAAAAAATTGAAGATCAATCCGCAAAACCAAAGCGTATCCAAACAGTGAGAGGAATGGGGTATAAATTTGTCACCGCGAAATAAACGGTCCACATCGTTGTTACCATTTGGATTCCTATGGCGCTTAACTTTTTTAAATACATTAGTCATTATCATTGCGACTGTTTTTAG
>Ga0209487_1001200_pt1 | contig 22226 bp, 23 predicted proteins | sample Poulit2012_FD_187524 | JGI IMG/M metagenome (GOLD analysis project Ga0209487, IMG submission 187524) | Agricultural soil microbial communities from Georgia to study Nitrogen management - Poultry litter 2012 (SPAdes) (version 2) | ecosystem: Environmental > Terrestrial > Soil > Agricultural land...
CGTTGTCGATCATCCGGCTGATCGGGTTCTTCGTCAGCGGCATGCTGCAGGCCAGCATCGAGGTCTCCATCGAGATTCTACGCCCGCGCGAGCCCCGAAACGCCCTGATCGAGGTGCCACTGCGCGGTGACTCGGATCTGGTGCTCACCCTGACCGCGGAAATCGTCTGCCTGATCCCAGGTAGCGTGGTCGTCGAGGTTCACCGGACCACGCACACGCTCTATGTGCACTCGCTGAACGTACGAGACGACGAGGCCGTGGAACACGCCCGGGCCCATGTCTACGACATCGAGCGACGCGTCGTCGACGCAATGGGCTCGCAGGCCCATCGGGAAGCGGTACGTGCTGCCTCATCGCCGAAAGGGGGCCGGAAGTGACCGTCATCTGGATCTGTGCCGGGCTCCTGCTCGTCGCCGCCATTCTGGCGCTGACGAGGATGAGCTGGGGCCCTTCCATGCTCGATCGCGCGATCTCCACCGATGTGCTGGTCGCGCTCGTCGTCGGCGGACTCGCGCTGGAAGCCGCGGCCAACCGGCACAGCAACACACTGCCCGTGCTGCTGGTCCTAGCCTTTGTCGGCTTCGTCGGTTCCGTGAGTCTGGCCCGGTTCGCCGCACGGGAGACCGACAGCGAAGATGCTCAACCCGAGGATCAACGCGCCAACGAGGGGAGGTCTTAGATGACCTGGGTGGAGATCGCCGATCTTGCCTCGCTCGTGTGTCTGCTTGTCGGAGCCGTGCTCGCGCTGATCGCCGCGATCGGGCTCGTCACCTTCCCGGACCTGCTCACCCGGATGCACTCGGCAACCAAGCCGCAGGTGGTGGGATTGCTGTTCCTCCTACTCGGGCTCGGACTACGACTGCGGGATCCGTCGGCGATCGGCATGCTGGTTCTCATCGCGCTGGCGCAGTTGTCCACAGCCCCGATCTCGGCGCACATGGTGGCGCGAGCGGCAGCACGAACGCAGCAGGTCCGCCCAGAGTTGCTCACCACAGACGAGCTCAGCAGCACCATGACTCCCGCCCCCGCCGAGGGCGCCGTTCCTGGTGGCTATCAGGCGGAGCCCGAGGTGGAGGCTCCCGACCCGGAAGACGACGTGCTTCGCTGACTCGATACGCTGGCGCATCTGCCCGAGTAGCTCAGTCGGCCAGAGCAGCTGTCTTGTAAACAGCAGGTCGCCGGTTCGAGTCCGGCCTCGGGCTCCCCAGCGGATCGCCCTCACATGCAGGCATCGACGAGGTCCGCGTCGAGGAACTGCCGAGTGGTGTTGGAGAGGGTGAACGACGGACGGCTGTGATGGGCCAGCACGAACACCCTCAGCAGTTGGTTCTCATCGCCTCGAGCGCGCTCGCCACTGTGCTCGGCCGTCGGCGGCAGTTGACCTGAAGTTTGGTCGTGCTGGTGCCCTGACTCAGCGGTCACCACCCCTGCGTGACGGTAGTCACTTCATGGGGCACACTGTGCATGCCACCTCCACGACGGATCGTCCGGCACGTACCTGCCGGTGGAAGGAAGGAACACCATGTCCACGGTCACTTACGACCACGCCACCAGGATCTACCCTGGGACGGAGTCTCCCGCAGTCGACTCCCTCAACCTCGAGATCAACGACGGCGAGTTTCTCGTCCTTGTCGGGCCGTCGGGTTGCGGCAAGTCGACCAGTTTGCGGATGCTCGCCGGGCTGGAGGAAGTCGACCAGGGCTCGATCCGGATCGGCGACCGCGATGTCACCAACATCCCGCCCAAGGACCGCGACATCGCGATGGTGTTCCAGAACTACGCGCTCTACCCGCACATGTCGGTCGCGGACAACATGGGCTTTGCCCTCAAGATCGCCGGCACACCCAAGGACAAGATCCGCCGACGGGTGCAGGAGGCGGCCGTGCTGTTGGATCTCGAGGAGTACCTGGACCGCAAGCCCAAGGCGCTGTCCGGCGGTCAGCGCCAGCGTGTGGCCATGGGCCGTGCGATCGTCCGCGAGCCCCAGGTGTTCTTGATGGACGAGCCGCTGTCCAACCTCGATGCCAAGTTGCGGGTATCGACCCGAACCCAGATCGCTTCGTTGCAGCGCCGGCTGGGCATCACGACGGTCTATGTCACCCATGACCAGATCGAGGCCATGACAATGGGTGATCGAGTGTGCGTCCTCAAGGACGGCGTGCTGCAGCAGGTGGACACACCGCTGGGGTTGTACGACAACCCGGCCAATGTGTTCGTCGCGGGGTTCATCGGCAGCCCGGCGATGAACATCGCGACCTTCGACCTGGCCGAAGGAGAGGCCACGCTCGGGCACGCCAGGGTCGACGTCCCGCGAGTCGTCGCCGACGCCGTCGGCGCGGAGGGCTCGAACACCCTCACCATCGGTTTCCGCCCGGAGACGCTCAGCCCCACGACCGACACCTCGGCCAGCGGCATACCGGTCACCGTCGACCTGCTCGAGGAACTCGGCTCGGACGCTTACATCTACGGCCACCTGTCTGGGAGTGAGACGGCGCCAACCGATCGGCTCCGCAGTGAGACCGTGATCGCCCGGGTCGAGCCGCGCAACGCCCCGCAGAAGGGAGACAACGTCGTGCTGCAGATCCGTCAGGGTGGGGAGCACTACTTCTCGGTCAAGACAGGTGAGCGCATCGAAGGCTGAGCCCGTCGAGGTGAACACACAGCCGCCATGGAACTGCGCGTCCTGGCCGCACCGGCCCAGCAGCAGGCATTGCTCGACCTGCCGTGGGACATGTCGCTGGAGGACTGGCCGGACTGGTACCTGGTGGCACTGCCACGTGGCATTTCCCGGCACACCGTGCGATTCGTCCGGCTGGGCGGCCAGGTCTACGCGCTCAAGGAGGTCGTCGATCACTTCGCCCGACGTGAGTACCAGCTGCTGCGCGACCTGTCCCGGCTGAACGTCCCGGCGGTCGAGGCGGTCGGCATCGTCACCGGGCGCGAGACACCGGGCGGAGAGGCCCTGGACTCGGTTCTGGTGACCCGGCATCTGCAGTTCTCGTTGCCGTACCGGGCGTTGTTCTCTCGCACATTACGTCCCGAGACGATCCTCCGACTGGTCGACGCCCTGGTGGCCCTGTTCGCCCGACTGCATCTCGCCGGCTTCTACTGGGGAGACTGTTCACTGTCCAATGTGCTCTTCCGGCGCGATGCCGGTGCGTTCTCGGCGTACCTGGTCGATGCCGAGACCGGCGAGATGCACAACAGCCTCTCCCGGGGCCAGCGGGCCGAGGACCTGGAGATCGCCCGGGTCAACCTGGCCGGTGAGATGCTCGACCTCCGGGCCGGCGAGCTGTTGGACGAGACGATCGACCCCCTCACGCTCAGTACCTCGGTGGTCGACCGGTACGAGGCGCTCTGGGAGGAGCTCACCGGGTGGGAGGCATTCGACGTCAACCACCGGTGGCGGATCGAGCGGCGGGTCGAACGGCTGAACGAGTTGGGTTTCGACGTCGACGAGCTCGACATCGTCACGGACATCGGTGGCCGCACGGTGCAGGTCCAGCCCAAGGTGGTCGACGCCGGGCATCACAGCCGGCGGTTGATGCGGCTGACCGGGATCGACGCCCAGGAGAACCAGGCGCGGCGACTGCTCAACGACCTGGACTCCTACGCCGTCGCCACCGATCAGCAGGGCGAGGACGAAGAGATCGTCGCCAATGCCTGGGTGCAGGAGGTCTACGAGCCGGTGGTACGGGTGGTGCCACGTGAGTTGCGCGGCAAGTTGGAGGCCCCGGAGATCTTCCACGAGGTTCTCGAACACCGCTGGTATCTCTCTGAACGGGAGAACCGTCAGGTCGGATCGTTGGAGGCCGCTCGCGACTACGTCGAAAGCGTGCTGCGGCACAAACCGGACGAGGCGGCGATCTTGCCCGGCACGGCGCCGCACGAGGACCCGGAGAGCACCCAACCGTTCCGTATCCCGTGGGACGAGATCGAACCGTGACGGGGTGATTTGGCGGTGTCACGGTGCTACGTCCGTCGGCGGCGGGCGATGTCGTACAGGGCGACCCCGGCGGCTACCCCCGCGTTCAGCGACTCCAGGTCCGTCGTCATCGGGATGTGCGCGCGCAGGTCACAGGCGTCGGCGACGACGTTGGACATCCCGCTGCCCTCGGACCCGACCACCAGGCACAACGGTTCGGCGACCGCTGCGACGTCGCTGATCTCGATCTCACCGTCCGCGGCGAGCCCGACGATGAACATCCCGGACTTCTGCATCTCCCGCAGGCTCCGCGCGAGGTTGGTCACCTGCGCCACCCCGATGCGGCTGGCTGCTCCAGCCGACGTCTTCCACGCACCCGCCGACATGCCGGCGCTGCGTCGTTCGGGCACGACCACGCCCTGGGCGCCGAAGGCTGCGGCAGAACGCACCACGGCGCCCAGATTGCGCGGGTCGGTGACCTGATCCAGCGCCACAAGCAGCGGCGCGGCACCGGACGGCGTGCTCGCCAGCAACCCGTCGACATCCCAGTACTCGTACGGCGGCACGGTCAGCGCGATCCCCTGATGCGCCGCACCGGCGCTCACCCGATCCAACTCGGATCGCGGAGCCTCCAGCAGTGGCAGCCGGCGCTCCGCGGCGATCCGGAGCACCTCCCGGACGCGCTGGTCGGAGTCGATGCCTTCGGCCACGTGCAGCGCCTGGACCGGTACGTCGGCACGCAGTGCCTCCAGGACCGCGTTCCGGCCGGCGATCGTCTCGCCCGCCTCTGGTGCGCCGGAACGGGAACGAGTGCCACCGGACGAGCGCCCGCTGGTCGAGCCCGGGCCCTGCTTCCTGGCGGCCGCGGTCTCCTTCGGCCCGGTTCGTGAGTCCGCGGCTGCGCGTCGAGACCGGATGTGCCCGGTCCGGTCCTCAGCGCGTGGCGTCGGCCCTTTGCCTTGCAGGCCCTTCTTGCGCTGACCGCCCGAGCCGACGACCGGCCCCTTCTTCGTGCCTGGTTTACGGGTGGCGCCCCGCCGCCTGGAGTTGCCGGCCATCACGTCACGCTCTCGGTGGCGGCTTCGCGTGGTGGTGCCAACTCCCAACGCGCGCCGGACGGCGTGTCCTCGACGACGACGCCGGCAGCGGCGAGTCGGTCTCGGATCTGATCGGCGGTGGCATAGTCCTGCTCCGCCCGAGCGCGCGCTCGGGCGTCCAGCAACTCTTCCACCAGTGCTGCAACCGTCTCCCGACTCCGATCCGGGGCCGTGGCAGGTGTCGCCCACATAGCATCGCGTGGGTCTAGGCCCAGCGCGTCGAGCATTGCCAGCATCGAAGCGAGGCTCGCGGCGACGGCGGGCTGGTCCTGTTCGGCAAGCGCGGTGTTCCCGGCACGCACGGTCTCGAAGACGACGGCCAGTGCTTGCGGGACGCCGAGGTCGTCGTTCATGGCCGTGTTGAAGGCTTCCGGAGTGGGGGCCGGGTTGGGGCGCTCGCCCAGGAGCTCCTCCGCGCGTTCGACGAAACCCTCGATCCGGCGGAAGGCGCTGCCGGCCTCGGCCAGCGCCTCCTCGCTGAAGTCGACGACGCTGCGGTAGTGGGCGGCGACGAGGTAGTACCGGATCTCGATGGGACGGAATCGCTTGACCAACTCGTCGACGAGCAGCGAGTTGCCGATCGACTTGCTCATCTTCTCGCCGGAGATGTTGACCATCGCATTGTGCATCCAGAACCGGGCGAACGGTCGTCCAGCGGCGCGGGACTGGGCGAGCTCGTTCTCATGGTGCGGAAACCGCAGGTCGAGGCCGCCACCGTGGATGTCGAACTCGTCGCCGAGATACTTGCCCGCCATGGCCGAGCACTCCAGATGCCAGCCCGGCCGGCCACGCCCGTGCGGGCTGGACCACGAGGCGGTGTCCGGCTCCCCTTCCTTGTGACCTTTCCACAGCGCGAAATCGCGCGGGTCCCGTTTGGCCCGCGGGTCGGCGTCGGTGGCCGGTTCCATCTCGTCGAGCTTCTGCCCGGACAGCTCACCGTACGCCGGCCACGACCGGACGTCGAAGTAGACGTCGCCGGAGCCGTCGTGGGCGACGTAGGCATGGCCGCGGTCGATCAACTGGTCGATCAGCTCGAGCATCTCCGGCACGTGCCCGGTGGCTCGGGGTTGATAGGTCGGCGGCTCGCAGCCGAGCAGCCGGTACGCACGGTCGAGCGCGCGTTCGTGCTCGTACGCCCACGCCCACCATGGCCGGCCAGCCGCGGCGGCCTTGCTCAGGATCTTGTCATCGATGTCGGTCACGTTGGCAACGACGACGACCTCGTAGCCCAACCGGTCGAGCCACCGACGAAGCACGTCGAAGGCCACGTCCTTGCGGATGTGCCCCAGATGCGGTGGCCCCTGGACGGTGAGCCCACACACATAGATCCGGACCTGCCCAGCCTGGGCCGGGACGAAGTCCCGAACGGTGCGCGATGCGGTGTCGTACAGGCGAAAGCTCACCGCGCAAGGGTAGCCCGCAGGGGTCCCGCACGCCGATGTGGGCGACAATCGGAGCCGTGTGGCCCAGTTCCGCAGCCGGCTCGTGGTGGCAGCGCCATGCGGTCGCGGCGGCGATCGCCGTGCTGGCCCTCGCTCTGATGGTGTGGCAGGTGATCGTGCGCGGGCCGTTCGTGGCCTGGGACTGGCCATTGCATGCCTACGTGGATCCGCGCCAGCCCACCGATCCTGCCCGGTGGTGGCTCGACAGTCTGGCCAATGTCGGTGGCCAGCGGATGTTCACCCTGCCGGTGCTGTTCGGTGTGGCCATGTGGGTCAGCCGTCGACAGCAGCGCTGGAACGCGGTGTGGGCCGCCTGTACCGGCGTGGCGACGGTGTTCGTCATCGGCTACGGGCTGAAGCTCGCCCTCGCGCGCACGCCGCCGCACACCGAGGTGGACATCCTGGGCGGGCAGGGCCAGGCGTTTCCGTCGGGACACGCCGCCAACGGCGCACTGACCTGGTTTCTCGTGCTGACGCTGCTGTACGGCGCTTCCGGTCGTTGGCCTGACCGACGCCGGTTCCGACTCTGGTCGGTGGTCGTGCTGGCCTTCGTCGTCGGTACCGGGTTGCTGATGACGTTGCTGGACTACCACTGGTTCAGCGACATCGTCGGGGGCTGGGTCCTGGGCATCTTGGCGTTGGCGCTCGCCTGCCTCGTTCTGGATCACCCGAACGAGCTGGGCACCGGTCTCAGAGCACGACCGCTGTGGCGACGGCGGCCAGGCCCTCTCCCCGACCGGTGAGCCCCAAGCCGTCGGTCGTCGTGCCGCTGACCGAGACGGGGGCACCGACGGCCGCGGAGAGCGCCTGCTGGGCCTCGGTACGTCGAGACCCGAGTTTCGGGCTGTTGCCGATCACCTGTACCGACACATTCCCCACGCGCCAGCCAGCCGCACGGACGCGCTGGACTGCCTCCTCGAGCAACCGCGCACCGGACGCCTGTGCCCAGGTCGGGTCGTCCACCCCGAAGACGGTGCCGAGATCACCCAGCTCAGCTGCGGAGAGCAGCGCGTCCACAGCCGCATGGGCCGCAACGTCACCGTCGGAGTGTCCCGTGCATCCGGCGGGCTCATCCGGCCAGAACAGCCCGGCCACCCAGCACGGTCGACCCATCTCGAGCCGATGAGTATCGGTGCCGATCCCGACCCTCGGGGTCACGTCGAGCTCCGTCCTCTGGGTCATCTCGAGCTCCGCTCGGCGTCGTTCACGATCGCCTCGGCCACGACCAAGTCGAGTGGCGTGGTGATCTTCAGAGCCAGCACCTCGCCGGGCACGGTTCGCACCTGCCCGCCGGCCAGTTCCACGGCGCGCGCATCGTCGGTTACCGGCCCACCCACCCGCTGCAGCGCTTGGTGGGCCGCCTCGAGCGCGGTGCGACGGAACCCCTGCGGTGTCTGGACCGCGACCAGATCGGCACGATCCGGGGTGCCGACCACGACGTCGCCGTCGACCTGCTTGATCGTGTCCGTCACCGGCTGGGCCGGGACCACCGCGTCGGCACCGGCCCGTACGGCGGCGAGCACGCGGATGAACAGCTCCGGCGGCGCCAGACAGCGTGCGGCGTCGTGCACGAGCACGGTGTCGACATCGGCGGGTACGGCCTGCAGCCCAGCCCGCACGGAGTCCTGCCGCAGTTGTCCCCCCGCAACGACGTCGAAGGTGAGCGTGCCAGCCAGCGGGCCCAACAGATCGCGCACATAGGTCAGATGTTCCGCCGGCACCACCACGACGACGACGTCGAGCACCCCGCTGTCCACGGCGCCTCGCACCGCGCGCTCCAGGATGGTCTGGCCACCCATGAGCCGAAGCGCTTTGGGGTCGCCGGCGCCGAGACGCAACCCGAGACCGGCCGCCGGTACGACGAGCGCGACCCTCACGGAGTTGGCGTCACACCCGCTCAGCTAGCGAGGACCTCGTCGAGGATGGTCTCCGCCTTGTCCTCGTTGGTGTGCTCGGCCAGGGCCAACTCGGAGACGAGAATCTGGCGTGCCTTGGCCAGCATCCGCTTCTCCCCGGCCGAGAGGCCGCGGTCCCGCTCACGTCGCCAGAGATCCCGCACGACCTCAGCGACCTTGATGACGTCCCCGGAGGCCAACTTCTCCAGGTTCGCCTTGTACCGGCGCGACCAGTTCGTGGGTTCCTCGGTGTGCGGAGCGCGCAGCACGCCGAAGACGCGGTCCAAGCCCTCGCGGTTGACCACGTCCCGCACACCCACCAGGTCGACGTTGTCGGCCGGCACGCGGACCGTCAGATCTCCCTGGGTCACCCGGAGCACGAGATACTGTCGCTCTTCTCCCTTGATCACACGAGACTCGATAGCCTCGATCAACGCCGCCCCATGATGGGGGTAGACAACGGTTTCGCCGACCTCGAACGTCATAAGCAGTAGTCCCCTCTCCCAACCTCTAGGCTACCACGGCCCGTTCCGGCGTGAGCAGCGTTTGCGCAGGTCAGCGAACAGCCCGGGCTTGACAAAATCGGGATTGAGATGTTCGCGCGCGGTGGTTGGGGCCCCGGTGCATGGACGTGGTCTGCGGTATGGCCTGCGGTATCGTCGTCCCGGACATCTACGATCGTGGGGACCCTCGTGGGGACCCTCGTGGGGACCATCGTGGGGACCATTATGGAGACCATTGTGGAGACAGGGTGAAAACATCTGCGCGCCGATTGATGGCGTTGCTCGCGGCAGCCGTGATGCTCACGCTCAGTGGCTGCGGCGGTGGTGGTGAGACACAAGCGGCGCCGCACAACGCAGCCGATGGCGTGGGCGCGACGGCCGGCGAGCTGCTACTGCGCCACGTCGTGCTCGTCACCGACGCCGAGCAAGACAGATCGACGTTGCTCACCACGATCGTCAACCAGGGCGGCCAACCCGACGCCCTGGTCAGCGTGGAGGTCGGAGGAACGGCCAGCCAGCTCGAGCAGCCCATCGAGCTGGCTCCGGGCGAGGCGACCACCATCGGCATACCGAGCGACATACGAGTCGACCTGAACCAAGCGCTGCAGCCCGGCTCGATCGTCGGGGTCGACCTGATGTTCCAACGGGCGCCGACCACGACGGTACGGCCGCTGGTCCAGGAGGCCGAGGACCAGTACGCGGACGCGCTGCAGACCGCGTCCTGAGTCAACGGCCTGACTCCGCCTGCACGCTGGCCTAGGCTTTCTTGCGCTGACCCAGGCATACGAGCCTGGTCCAGCAAGGGTTCGCCACGTTAACGTGGCGTTGCCTCGAAGGAAAGCGTTTTCCCTCAACTTAGACGGGCCACCTCGGTCAACACAAGTCCACCGGGAAAGCGCTAGCATGCAAAGCGCGGCGAGCGCCGAGCGAGAGGAGGAGGACAGCATGGCCAGCGCAGTCACGCTGAACGACGTCGCGATCGCGGCCGGTGTCTCGCTGGCGACGGCCTCCCGGGCCATCAACGGCAGCCAGGACCGATCCGTGCGTCCCGAACTCCGAGACCGGGTGCTGCGCGCCGCGGCGGAGTTGGACTACTCGCCCAATGCACATGCCCAAGCCATGGTTCGCGGCACCACGACCAGCGTCGGCCTTGTCGTGCACGACATCGCCGATCCCTATTTCTCTTCCATCGCCGCCGGGGTGATGAATGCCGCCGCCGAGCGTGGGCTGAGCGTGACCATGGCCAGCACCGCACGTGATCCGGACAAGGAGCTCGAGTACGTCACGCTGATGCGCCGCCAACGGGTCCAGGCGATCATCCTGGCCGGTAGCCGGGTCGACGACGCGGCGGCCACCAGCGCGCTCAGTGCCGAGCTCGACCGATTCCACACCGGTGGTGGGCTCTCCGCCGTGGTCAGCCAGCAAGCGCTGCCGACCGACACCGTCGACATCGACAACGTCAACGGGGCGCAGGATCTGGCTCGAGCACTCCACGAGCTCGGCCACCGGCGGTTCGCGGTGCTGGCCGGTCGGCAAGAGTTGCTCACGGCGCAGGATCGGTTAGCGGGTTTTCGGGCCGGGTTGGCCGAGTTCGGGATCACGCTGCCCGAGACCCACATCATCACCTCGGCATTCACCCGCGACGGCGGACACGACGGCGCCCTCGAGCTCCTGCGCCGGGAACTCGACGTCACATGTGTCTACGCCGTCAACGACGTCATGGCCGTGGGTGCGATGGCCGCGTTGCGCGAGCAGGGTCTCGAGCTTCCCCAGGACATGGCGATGGCGGGTTTCGACGACATCGCCACGCTACGCGACATCACACCCGGGCTGACCACCGTGCGGATCCCGCTGGAGGAGATCGGAGCGCGCGCCCTGGATCTGGCGTTGCAGCCGCCGGGGAGCCAGGGCACGCCTCGAGTCCACCGGGTCCGGGGTGAGGTCGTCTTCCGCGACAGCACACCTCGGCTGCCGGACCGGCCGGACGCCCCCGCCCCGCAGGGAGCGTGATCATCGTGCCGAGATCGGGACTCTGCTCGGTGACCTTCCGCGCTCTCAGCGCCACGGAGGTGGTCGATGCCGCCCAGGAAGCCGGGCTGGGATGCCTCGAATGGGGCACCGACGTGCATGTGCCGGTCGATGCCCTGGCGAACGCCGCCAGGGTCGGTGAGCTCACTCGACGTGCCGGTCTGCGGGCATCCTCGCTCGGCTCCTATGTGCGTGCCGGGTCCGGGAGTGTCGAGGAGTGGCGTGCCGTTGTCGCCACGGCCCAGGCCGTCGGCGCTCCTCGCGTGCGGATCTGGGCCGGCGACGTGGGCTCGGACGAGGCGGGCACCGAGGGCCGACAAGCCGTCGCACACTGGACCCACTGGGCGGCGGAGATGGCCGAGGACGCGGGGCTGACCGTGGCGTTCGAGTTCCACCGGTGGACGTTGACCGACTCGGTGGAGTCCACGCTGCGGCTGCTCGCCGACATCGACCATCCCGCGGTGAGCACCTACTGGCAACCGCGCGTCGGCGAGCCGGCTGCAGCGGCAGTGGACGGGCTGGAGCGCCTGCTGCCCCACGTGTCCGCGCTGCACGTGTTCTCCTGGTGGCCGCAGACCCAGCGGCGTCCGCTCGACACCCGCGGCGACCTGTGGAGCCGCGCACTCGCCCTGGCCGCACGAGGCCCCCGTCGCCCCGAAGCGCTGCTGGAGTTCGTCCCCGACGACGATCCCCACCTGCTGTCCCGGGAGGCAGCGGCGCTGCACCGGCTTCAGACCTCGAACTTGTAGCCCAGGCCCCGAACCGTCTGCAGGTACGTCGGGTGGGCCGGATCCGGCTCGATCTTGGCGCGCAGCCGTTTGATGTGCACGTCGAGGGTCTTGGTGTCACCGACGTAGTCCGTGCCCCAGATGCGGTCGATCAGCTGGGCGCGGGTGAGCACCCGGCCAGCATTGCGCAGCAGCATCTCGAGCAACTCGAACTCCTTGAGCGGCAACCGGATGTCCTCACGGCCGACCGAGACCACGTGCCGTTCGACGTCCATGCGAACCGGGCCCGCCTCCACAACCGAGCTGACCTCCTCGGACGGCTCGGTGCCACGGCGCAACACCGCACGAATACGGGCGAGAAGTTCCCGGGAGTGATACGGCTTGGTGATGTAGTCGTCGGCACCGAGTTCGAGACCGACCACCTTGTCCACCTCGGAGTCCTTGGCCGTGACCATGATGACTGGCACACTGGACCGCTGCCGCAGCTCGCGGCACACCTCGGTGCCCGACTTTCCGGGCAGCATCAGGTCGAGCAGCACCAGGTCCGCCCCGGCACGGTCGAACTCCGCCAGGGCGGCATCTCCGGTGGCGGCCACGGCGACGTCGAACCCCTCCTTACGCAGCATGTAGGACAGCGCCTCGCTGAAGGACTCTTCATCCTCGATGACGAGCAGACGGGTCACGAGAATCCTTACGTTGACGATACGGACGAAAGCGATTGCCCCGGCCCGGACAGATCCAGGGGCAGTCTCAGGGTGAAGGTCGAGCCCGCGCCGGGCACGCTCCACATCGCGACCTCGCCCCCATGACTTGCGGCGATGTGCTTCACGATGGACAACCCTAAACCGGTCCCGCCGGTAGCACGCGAGCGCGCCGGATCCACCCGGTAGAAGCGCTCGAACACCCGGCTCTGCTCAGCCTCGGGGATGCCGTAACCCTGATCGGCGACGGTGATCTCCACGACGTCCTCCTTGACTTGGACGCCGACGGCGACGCGGGTGTGATCCGGGCTGTAGACCACGGCGTTCTCGACGAGGTTGCTCAACGCGGTGACCAACTGCTTGTGGCTGCCGTGCACCTCGACCCCTGCGGTCCCGCCGGAGACCAGGCGCACGTCCCGGGCGTCGGCGTCGACGCGCATCCGATCGAGAGCGGTGGCGACGACGTCGTCGACGTCCACAGCCTCGGCGGACTGCACGGGGTCGTCGTACTGGAGGCGGGACAGGTCGATGATCTCCTGTACCAGCCGATTCAGGCGTGCACCTTCCTTCCGGATACGGCCCGCGAACGTGCGTACCGAGGCCGGGTCGTCGCTGGCGTCCTCGACTGCTTCAGCCAACAGGGTCATGGCCCCCACCGGCGTCTTGAGCTCGTGTGAGACGTTCGCGACGAAGTCCCTGCGGATCTCGTCGTTGCGAATGGACGCGGTGATGTCCTCGACGAGCACGAGGATGCGACCTGGTGCGATCGGACCGACCCGAGCGGCCAAGTGCAGGGCGCCCACCGGACGCTCGATCGAGAGTTGCAGGTTGCGGATCATCCCGTCTCGCTGGACGGCGCCGACCAACTCGACGATCCTCGGCTCGACCAGCCGCGACTGACGGACGAGACCCAGGGTGTAGGTGGACGAACTTGCCTGCACGACGTCCAGCCGTTCGTCCAGCACGATCGCGCTGGAGCGGAGCACCGCCAGCACCGCGCCGACCCCTGCGGGTAGGCCCGGACCGGCCGGGTCCGTCGCCGGCAGCGGTTCGGGGCGACGTTCGCTGAGCCGGAACGCGAGGCCTGCCGCCAGGCCGACTGCGACGCCGGCGACGGCGATCACGACCCCGACAACGACAGGCTCCACAGGCAGCGATGCTAGTCCCAACGGCGCGGCCCTGTGGCGGCTCGTAGCGGCCGAGCGCGTCGGCGAACGCTGTTCACATGATGTTGCGCTCCGGTTCACCGTCGGCAGGCCCAGCCGGAACCCTTCACATCTATCCTGCATCTGGGTGATCCTTGAGAGAGGGTCGCCCAGACAAGCGTGGTGACTGGACCGATGATGCGGAGCGGGATGCGACAGGCTTTTCAGGACGAGCTCACCGAGGTGAACGACCAACTGGTGCAGATGTGCCAGCGGACCAGCACCCAGATCACGGATGCGACAACCGCGCTGTTGCAGGTGGATCTGGCGGTGGCCGAGCGGGTGCTCGAAAGCGACGCGGAGATCGATCACGCACAGTTGGAGATCGATGAGCGGGTGCTGCAGTTGATGGCGTTGCAGGCGCCGGTCGCGACCGAGTTGCGCGTCGTGCTCTCGGCGATGCGCCACACCGCCGACATCGCGCGGATGGGGGACCTGGCGGTCCATGTGGCCAAGATTGCGCGGATGCGCTATCCGGAGCACACGGTCCCGGAGCCGTTGCGCGAGACATTCGCCGCCATGGGGCGTAGTGCCGCTTCCATCGGGATGAAGGCGGGCGAGGTCATCCGCACACGGGATCTGACGAAGGCCAACCAACTGGATGAGGACGACGACGAGATGGACCGGCTGCACCGGTCGCTGTTCACGACCCTCTTCGACAAGACCGATACATCCCCCGATTCCCGCACGATCGAGACAGCCGTCGACGTCGCCCTGCTCGGTCGCTACTACGAACGGTTCGCCGACCACGCCGTAGAGGTGGCCGCCAATGTGCAGTACCTCGTTACCGGCACCAATGCGTAATCGTCAGCGGCCCTGATTGGCGACGGCCTTGATCGCCTCTTCCGCGGCATCGGGGTCGAGATACTGGCCGCCGGTGCGGACGGGGCGCATGTCATCGTCTAGCTGATAGAGCAGCGGCACACCCGTGGGAATGTTCAGCCCGGGGATGTCCTCGTCGGAGATGTCGTCGAGGTGTTTCACCAGGGCCCGGAGCGAGTTGCCGTGCGCAACGATGGCCACGGTCTTGCCGACCCGAAGATCTGGGACGATCGCGTCGTACCAGTACGGCATGAAGCGGAGCAGCACATCTTTCAGGCACTCCGTGCGGGGCATGAGCTCGGGCGGCAGGTCCGCGTAGCGCACGTCGTGCGCCTGGGAGAACTCGTCGTCGCGGTCGATCTCCGGCGGCGGCGTGTCATACGAGCGGCGCCACAGCATGAACTGCTCCTCGCCGAAGGTCTCCAGGGTCTGCTTCTTGTCCTTGCCCTGCAGCGCCCCGTAGTGACGCTCGTTCAACCGCCAGGACCGGCTCACCGGGATCCATGGCCGGTCGGCGGACTTCAGCGTGATCTCAGCGGTGTGGATGGCTCGGCGCAACACGCTGGTGTGCACGACGTCGGGAAGCACCCCCTTGGCCGCGATCAACTCACCACCTCGTTGCGCCTCGGCACGCCCGGCCTCGGTCAAGTCGACGTCGACCCAGCCAGTGAACAGGTTCTTCGCGTTCCAGTCGCTCTCACCGTGACGGAGCAGGACCAGCGGCATCGTCATGGTCTCGAGCGTACCGAGCCCGAGTCAGGAGCAGCGTCGGAGTCCGGATCCGGCGGGCGCAAGTGCTCGAACGCGCCCAGGTTGACCGTCGATTCCCCACGAGCCAGTCGCCACGCCCACTCTCGCCGGATGGAACTGGCGAATCCGAGCGTGAGGATCGGGTCGAAGGCGTCGTCGGCCGCGGCTGCCACGGCACCCACGATCTGGTCGAGACTGTCCTCGGTGACCGCGGCCAGCGGCAACTGGCCCAACAGATAGATGTCGCCTGCCAGGTCGATGCTGAACGCCACCCCCTGCAGCCGGCCGTTGCGCTGGAGCAGCCACCGATGGACGGCGTCGGTGTTCTCGTCCGGACGCCGAGCGACGAACGCGCTGACCTGCAGACTGTGATCGCCGACCTGCAGGCTGCACGATGTGCGCAATTTGTGTTCTCCGGGCAGTTCCACGGTGAACCGGGCACCGGAGCCCCGCTCGACTGGCAACTCGGTCTGTCGCAGGTACTCGTCGACGGCCGCGACGACATCGATCCGGGTGTCCGGCACGGTCTACCCTGCCCGGCACTGGGACGCCCGCCGCGGCTCGCAGGCCATGGCCCGTAGGACCCCCTGCCAGTGTGCGGCGGCTGCTGCCCCGTAGACGGCGACCGACTGGTGTGCGGTGTGCTCCCACCGGAACCGCGTGGCGTGATCCACTCCGGCGGCCTCCAACTGCGCCCGGCGGCCAGGCGATGCGAGCAGGTCCCGTAGCGCGCTGGACCACGTCTCGGGGTCGTAACCGTCGACGAGCACGCCGGTTCGCTGGTGCTGAACCACGGTGCGCAACCCGCCGACGTCGGCACCGAGAACAGGGGTTCCGCTGGCCTGTGATTCCAGCGCGACCAGCCCGAACGACTCCGCCCGCGAGGGCATCAGGGTCAGATCGGCAGCCTGGAACCAACGGGCGAGCTCGTGGCGATCCGCCGGAGGCTCGAACCGCACGACGTCGCCCACACCCAGCCGTTCTGCCAGTGCCGGGAGCGCGTTCGGGTCGGCCTTCCCGGCACCCGAGGGTGCCCCCACCACCGCCAGGCTCACCTCGTCTCGCAGTGACTCGTCCGCACGCAGGGCCTCGGCAACGGCGCGGATGGCGACGTCGGGACCCTTCAGCGGCTGTATGCGACCGGCGAACAGCAGCAGTCGTGCGTCGTCGTGGAGACCCAGATGGTGCCGAGCGTGGGCACGGACCTCGCTCCGCGGACGCTGCGGCGGGGTGAAGGTTTGCAGGTCGACGCCGGGATGGACGGTGACGACTTGGCGAGGGTCGGCGCCGTAGAGCTCGCGCAGATTGGCTGCCTCGTCGGTGGTGTTGGCGACCAACCGGTCCGCCCGGCGGACCACGGACATCTCTCCGTCCACGCGTTCGCGGTGCGTCAGCGGGCTGACCGGGGTCGGAGCGGCATCTGGTGGGACCGATTCCGGGTCGTCCCGCCACGACCGTTTGGTCACGCGGGCAAGCGTGTGCATGGAGTGCACGAGCGGCAACTGCCAGCGGTCGGCAAGCTTGGCGCCGACCAGGCCGGACAGCCAGTAGTGCGTGTGCAGACCGTCGAACCAGCCCGGTGGGCGGAGCGCATCGATCCCCGCCGTGAACGTGTCGACGTACGGGAGCAGGTCGGCGGTCTCGAGCGGCCGACGTGGACCGGCCGCAACGCTGTGGACCCGCACTCCGGGGACGTCGTCGACCAGTGCAGGGGTGTCATCGACGGCCCGGGTGAAGATCTCGACCTCGATCCCGACCCGGGCCAGGGCGCGGGAGAGCTCGAGCACGTAGACGTTCATGCCACCGGCATCGCCCCCACCCGGGCGCGCAAGCGGTGAGGTGTGCATGCTGACCATCGCCAGTCGACGTGGCGCCCGATGGTCGACGCGCAGTTCCATACCGCCACCGTAGGCCCTGTGCGGGCATGCGACGATCAAGCACCCCCACGTGACAGGGAACTCGCGTTTCGTGACTAACTCGTAATGCGATTGTCGCGCACATGCGGCATGCTGTCGGGCACTATGGCGTGTGCCCCTGGTACGGGGTGACGCACATGGGTCTGTCGCACTGACCCAGTCGAAACGGACGAGGAGGCGCTCAGCGTGGCCCGGACCAGGTCGGTAACGACCGGTGTACTCATCACTGCCGTAGCCGTGCTCGGTGGCGGTGCGTTCGCCGTCAACCAGAACGACGACACCGCCGATGGCCCCACTCCGGCCGCCGTCGCCGCCTCTCCGGAGGCCACCACGACGGCCTCCCCGAGTGCGGCGCCGACACAGTCGGACTCACCGAGTCCCACGCCCACCCCCTCACCGACGGCAGAGGCACTGATGGTCGCCGGCGACTCCGGTGACACCGTGCGCGAGCTGCAACATCGGCTCAAACAGCTGGAGTGGTACGCGCCGGACGTCACCGGAGAGTTCGACGAGACCACTGTCACGGCCGTGACCGGTTTCCAGGAGAAGCGCGGCCTGACCGGGACCGGAGACGTGGACGAGAAGACCTGGGAACAACTGGTCGAGATGAGCCGGGAGCCCACCGAGGACGAGAAGCACAACCGGCTCACCCCCGGCCCGACCATCATCGGCCCCGATGACACCGGCGACGACGTGCGCGAACTGCAGGCACGGTTGAAGCAGATCGGTTGGTTCTCAGCTGATGTCACCCCGAACTACGGCGATGCGACAGTCACCGCGGTGACGGGCTTCCAGGAGAAGCGGGAGATCCCCGACACCGGTGAGGTGGATCAACGCACCTGGGACCGGCTCACGGAGATGACCGACCAGCCCACTGAGGACGAGTTGCACAACCGTGAGCCCGACTCCGACGAGGACAGTGACGACTCGGGAGCCGATGAGGACGGCGACGAAGATGGCGGCGATGGTTGGCGCGACGACGAGGACAACAACGAGGACGACAACAAGGACGACGAGGGCGACGACGCCGACGAGGACGGCAGCAGCGACGAGAAGGACAACGAGGAGAGCAACGGCCTCGATCCCCGGTGCAATACCGGCCGGGCGCTGTGCATCGACAAGTCGACCGCGTCGATGAGTTGGGTCGTCGGTGGCGAGGTCAAGTCCACCATGGAGGTGCGCTTCGGCTCGGAGCTCACGCCGACCCGCGAAGGCGCTTTCAGCGTCAGCTTCAAGTCCCGGGATCACGTGTCGTCGCTGTACGACACCCCGATGCCGTACGCGATGTTCTTCAGCGGCGGGCAGGCCGTGCACTACTCGCCGGACTTCGCTGCGAACGGGTACAACGGCGCATCCCACGGCTGTGTCAATGTGCGGGACGAGGGTGGGATCGCCTCCCTGTTCGACAAGGTCAGCGTCGGTGACAAGGTGATCGTCTACCGGTCCTGAACCTCCCGGTCGGCACGTCGTCGCACTACACTTGAGCAGCAGCCTGGCATCAGCAGGGGCGGCGACGGGAGCAATCGTGATTCTTCAGCAGCATTACCTCGGCTGTTTGTCGCAGGCGTCTTACCTGATCGGGGACGAAACCAGCGGGCGGGCCGTCGTCGTCGACCCGTTGCGCGACATCGACCAGTACATCGACGCGGCGGCTGCGGACAACCTCGCCATCGAGGCTGTCATCAACACGCACATCCACGCCGATTTCGTCGCCGGCCACCTCGAGCTCGCGGCCGCCACCGGAGCATGGATCGGCTACGGGGAGCGTGCCCAGACCGAGTACCCGATCCGCACCCTCGTCGATGGCGAGCACCTTCGCCTCGGTCAGGTGGACCTCGAGGTGTTGGCGACCCCGGGTCACACCCCGGAGTCGATCAGCCTGGTGGTGCGTGAGCACGCCGACGACGATGTGCCCTCGGCGGTGCTCACCGGCGACTGCCTGTTCATCGGGGATGTCGGCCGGGTGGACCTGCAGGCCTCGCCCGGTGAGGAGATGCTGGCCCTGGCCGGCGAACAGTACGAGTCGGTCCACCAGCGACTGCTGAGCCTGCCGGATCAGACCCGCGTCTTCCCCGCGCACGGGGCCGGTAGTGCGTGTGGTCGCAACCTGTCCAGCGAGACGCAGTCGACGATCGGGCAGCAGCGCGCCGTCAACTACGCCTGCCAGCCGATGTCGAAGGAGGAGTTCGTCCGGCTCATCACCGAGGGTCAAGCGAGCCCTCCGCGGTACTTCGCGCTCGCTGCCAGCCTGAACCGACAGCAGCATCCATTGCTGGGCCAGACTGCGTCGAGCATGGATGCGGCGACGTTCCAGGCGGCACGCCGTGCGGGCGCGCGGGTCATCGATACCCGGGCGCCTGAGGACTTCGCAGCGGGGCACTTGGCCGGCGCGGTCAACATCCCCATTGACGGACGCTTCGCCGAGACCGCCGGCATGTTCCTGGACTACCAGCACGACGACGTCGTGGTGGTCGCCGAGGATGATCGCAGCGACGAGGTGGTCACCCGACTGGGCCGGGTGGGCTTCGACCGGGTGCTGGGGGCGCTGGCCAGTGGGCCGAGTGAGCTGGGGCGGTTCGACGAGTCGCTGGAGCAGGCCAGCCGACTCGAGCCCACCGCGGTGGCCGACCGTCTTGCCGGCGAGGATCCGCCGACCATCCTCGACGTCCGGGGCCCCGGGGAACGCGCCGACGGCTACATTCCCGGATCGATGTCCATCCCACTGCCCGAGCTCGTCGGGCGGGTCCAGGATGTCCCGGCGGGCGAGGTCGTCGTGCATTGCGCGAGTGGGTGGCGCTCCAGCGTGGCCGCAAGTTACCTGCGCCGGGAGGGGCGCGGGAAGGTCTCGGACCTGCTCGGCGGATTCCAGGCATGGCAGTCCCAGCAGCCGGACGCGGCCGTCACCGCCTGAGCACGAGCGGACCTACGGTCACCCAAGCGTGTAGGTGAACGACATCGTCGGGGTGCCATTGCGGACTCGGATCGTGCCGGAGCCACTGAGCCCGGACAGTGCGGATGTCCCGCTACCTGCCACCACCTCGAACGTGCCGTCGACGCTGTCCGGCGTCGCGGTGCCGGTGTGGCTGATGACGAACGAGCCGGCCCGACCGTCCACGCTGCCCTCGATGGTCTCCACACCGGTGACCTGAACCGGTCCCGTTCCATAGACCATCAGGTAGCGCACGGTGCCGGTGCCCCGCAGCCGTCCGTCGTAGGTGTAGACGGCCCGTTCGTATGTCACGGAGCCGCCGGGGAACTCAGCCGTTTCGACGGTCTCCCACTGGCCGAACCCGAAGTCCTGGGTGATCGATGTGCTGCTCTGGTGCCTGGCTTCTGTCGTCATACGTAAGGACGTTAGGGCTCGCCTCTGCCCGCCGTCTTGAAGAAACCCGCCATTCGTCACGGTGCCCACGAACAGACCCGTTGACAGTGCCGGTGCCGGCAGTAGGATCACGTGAGCATGGACCTCATCGAGTTCACGCCGCATCCTGAGCAGTACGTCTACACATTCGGTGGCGCCGAGCCGGTCAAGCGTGTCTCACCGGGCTCTGTGCTGCAGTTGTGGAGTGAGGACGCTTTCGGAGGCATGCTGCGCAGCGTCAATGATCTGTCCAGCGACAAGGTCGACCTGAGGTTCGTGAACCCGCAGACCGGTCCGTTCTACGTCGAGGGAGCCGAACCGGGCGACACGCTCGCGCTGCATTTCGTCGCCGTCGAGCCCGCGCGGGACTTCGGCGCGTCGGCGGCGATGCCATTCTTCGGCGGTATGACGAGCACCGACCGTACGGTCACCCTGCACGACCCGCTACCGGACACCACCTGGATCTACGAACTCGACCGTGAGCGCGGCGTCCTGGGGTTCGCGGCGCGGCACTCCGAGCACACCTTGGAGCTGCCGGTGGCGCCGATGCTGGGGACGGTCGGTGTCGCACCGGCCGCCGGCGAGGTGCGGTCCTCACTGGTGCCCGAACGGTTCGGCGGCAACATGGACACCCCGCAGATACGTGCCGGAGCCACGGTGTACCTCGGCGTGAACGTCGAGGGCGCGCTGTTCTCGATCGGTGATGGCCATTACCGGCAGGGGGAGGGTGAGGCCTGCGGCACGGCCGTGGAGGGCGCGATGCGCAGCACGGTGATCGTCGAACTGGTCAAGGGTGGCGCACCGACCTGGCCACGAATCGAGGACGAGCACCATGTGATGGTCGTGGGCTCGAGCCGCCCGATGGAGGACTCATGGCGGATCGCGACCGGGGAGATGATCCGGTGGTTCGGTGAGCTTTACGGTCTGCACCCGATGGACGCCTACCAGTTGATCACCCAGATCGCGCAGGTCCCGGTCGCCAATGTCGTGGACGCGAACTACAGCGTCGTCGTCAAGGCGGCGAAACACCTGCTTCCATCCACACGCGCATACGACGGGTTGCATGAGGACCTGTCCGAACGGGCCCGCTCACTGGGCCCTGTCTGAGTATCGCGGTCTGAGTATCCGACTGAATACCCGACACCGACCGAGAAGGCGTCATGGACCTGCAACTCACTGGCAAGCGTGTCGCCGTCACCGGCGGCACACGAGGTATCGGCCGCGCGATCATCGAGGAGTTCCTGAACGAGGGCGCGCGCGTCGCGTTCTGCGCCCGGGATCCTGAGGTGGTCGCCACCACTGAGAAGGCTCTCGAAGCCAAGGGGGAGGTGCGGGGTACGGCCGTCGACGTCGGTGACGACGCCGGTATGGCGGCCTGGGTGCCCGCCGCGGCCGATGCGTTCGGAGGCCTGGACATCGTGGTCGCCAACGTCAGCGCGCTCGCGATTCCCGATACACCGGAGAACTGGGTAACCAGTCTGAATGTCGACCTGATGGGCACCGTACGGCTGGTCTCCGCCGCCATGCCCTACCTCGAACGCAGCGACAGCCCGGCCATCGTGGCGGTCTCGAGCGTCACCGGCCGCGAGGCCGACTTCGCCTCCGGCCCGTACGGCACGGCCAAGACCGCGATCGTGGGGTACATCCAGGGCCTGGCGCCGCAGCTTGCGCACAAGGGGATCCGAGCCAACACGGTCTCGCCGGGCAACACCTTCTTCACTGACGGAATCTGGGACAACATTCGGCAGAACAACACCGAGCTGTACGAGACGGCGCTCGAGTTGAACCCAACCGGACGGATGGGCACACCACAGGAGATGGCCCCGGCGGTGGTGTTCTTGGCAAGCCCGAAG
>Ga0209487_1001201_pt1 | contig 22220 bp, 23 predicted proteins | sample Poulit2012_FD_187524 | JGI IMG/M metagenome (GOLD analysis project Ga0209487, IMG submission 187524) | Agricultural soil microbial communities from Georgia to study Nitrogen management - Poultry litter 2012 (SPAdes) (version 2) | ecosystem: Environmental > Terrestrial > Soil > Agricultural land...
TATATTTATATTAAGTAATGTGAGCGGAACTCCCATCAGGAAACTCCCCTAGGCATTACTTTTTTTGTGTGTATGAAAAAAGATAGGGGGGAGTTATCTTGAGTTCAAAACGTACTTTGTTTTTAATTGAAGTAGCAATCTTTACAGCTTTAGCATTAGTTTTAGACATTATCCCTTTTTTAAAGTTTAAAATCTGGCCCGCTGGTGGTTCGATTTCATTTGCAATGATTCCCATTTTTATTGTTGCGTTTCGCTGGGGGCTTAAGGGTGGGTTATTATCAGGGTTTTTATGGGGGATTTTGCAGATTGCTGTAGGAGATGCTTATATCCTTAATTTTTGGCAAGGTGCCATTGAATATGGTTTTGCATTTATGGTCTTAGGATTTGCTGGTGTGTTTGCTAATGCAGCTCAGCAGTCGTTTAAGCAAGGTGAAAATAAGATGAGTTTTATATATATTATGCTTGGTGTACTGTTTGGAACAGCACTTAGGTTCACCGCTCATTTTGTTGCTGGAATTATTTTCTTTAGTGATGCAGCGCCAGAAGGGCAGGCAGCGTGGGTTTACTCATTGGTCTATAATAGCACTTACTTAATACCTGGATTTATCTTAAGTACGATTGTCGTTTATTATTTATTTTATAAACAACCAAGAACCATATTAAGTTCAGCTGCTTAAAAATAAATAGAAGTTTCTGCTCACAGATAGATAGAAATAGTGTATATAAAAAGGTCAGATGGTTTTATATAAACCGTCTGACTTTTTGTGTTATCGAGAAATTTGAGATTACCCAGACAAAAAACTTGCTAAATAATAATCATATGTAAAGATAAATAAAAGAACAATTTTAGAAAATTAGGCTATTCGGATTTTTACGTGGAATTTGTAAAGGGAACTTTTAATAGCGAATGGAATATGCGACACTCCTGGGACTGCAGCAAGCTTCGTCCCACCAAAAACCTTTGTGGGAGATGAGGCTCACCAGCGACGAAGAATGAACTACAATTCTTCTTTCCCCACGGAAAGCGAGTATATTTCGTGAGGGGCGATTTTTTAATATTAAATTTTCCACACTATTTTCTGAATACCCGAAAATTATAATAGAAATAAAGAAAGGATGAATAAAATGCAGGCATTTGTGCATGAAGATGGACAATTAAAGTTAAAGAACGTGGATGAACCGCAAGCAAGTCAAGGTGAAGTAGTTGTCTCCCTTCGGGTTGCTGGATTAAATCGTCGTGATTTATACATTCCAAATCGAAGAGGAGATAAAGCTGAGGCTCTCGTTTTAGGGTCTGATGGAGCAGGCATAATTGATTCTATTGGGGAAGGAGTAGACAATGTGAAAGTAGGGGATGAAGTTATAATAAATCCATCTCTTAGGTGGGAAGATGAAACTCCTGCTCCACCGGAATCCTTTGATATTCTTGGAATGCCTAATAACGGGACTTTTGCAAATAAAATTGTGATTTCAGCTGACCAACTTGAACCAAAACCAAAACACTTATCTTGGAAAGAAGCAGGGGTTCTTGCTTTATCGGCCCTTACTGGCTATCGAGCAATGTTTACTAAAGGTCAGATTAAAAAAGGGGAAACTGTATTCATTCCCGGAGCGGGGAGTGGAGTTGCTACCTATTTGATCTCTTTTGCAAAAAACATCGGAGCACGTGTAATTGTCACCTCGAGAGACGATGCTAAACTTAAACAAGCAAAAGAACTGGGTGCTGATTTGACATTAAATACTGACTCGGATTGGTTGGATGAACTTAAAGATGAAACGATTGATTTAGTCATCGATAGTGTTGGGCGTGCGACATTTAATCGATCATTGAAAGTTCTTAAAAAGGGCGGAAGAATGGTTGTATTTGGTGCAACAACAGAGGATACGATAAACTTAAATTTGCGTGACTTCTTCTATGGTCAGTATCAATTAATTGGATCAACAATGGGTAGTAAACAAGAGCTTCAGGCAATGATTGAGCACATAGAACAGTACAAGACTCACCCAGTAATCGATAGAGTCTATAACTTAACAGAAGCACAAGATGCTTTTGATTATCTAAAGGAAAATAAACAATTCGGCAAGATAGCATTAACAATTGACCATTAAAAGTAGCTGATTGACGACTGAAGGTGATATTCCAAAGTTGCTAAAAATCGCTACGCTTTCTACAGAGACTTGGTAAGCCCCCTCGTGATTAATAATTACGTAGGGGGCATTAGTATTATCCTCTCTGAAATTGTTCTTGCACCGCATTCCAGGTAGTGTATCATTATTATCCTCCCTGGAATCATTTTTCACGACTATATTATTTAGCTTTTGTTTCCATCCAGTCTTTGCCTTCCAGATGTCTTGTAACAAGCATACTTGATACGTTATCGCCTGTTACGTTAATCATAGTAGCCGGCGGATCAACAAGTACTCCAATGGTAGAGATAATTGGTAAAGCCTCGATAGGCAAACCATAAAGGGTGATGATCATCATTTCTCCCATAAATCCACCGCCAGGAATCCCGCTCATGACGATGCCTGACAGCAAACAGATTCCAATTGCTGTTAAAAATGTGTCGATTCCCATGAAGTCCATATTAAACACACCAAATATAAACGCAATTTTTAGCATTGCGGCGAGACAAGAGCCGTCCATATGAATCGTGGCTCCGAGGGGTAAAACCGTTTCACGGATATCCTTTGGAACACCAATATTCTTTGCTGCTTGCAGGTTTACAGGGAGAGAAGCAATACTGCTACCTGTCCCAAGCGATGTTGCCGCAGGTGACAAAGCGTTTTTCCAAAAACGTTTAACACCTTTTTTACCACCAGCCAAAAATGCATAAAGGGTAAAACCTATTACGAAATATAAAATTGAAACGGGATAATAAATAATAATTGCTTTAACGTAATCACCAATTAAATCTGATCCGAACTCACCAATAAGAGAGGCAAAATAAGCACCGAGTCCGATAGGCGCATAGTACATAATGAGCTGTACTAATTTCATTAATACTTCTGAACCACTTGTTAAAAATTTCGCAAAAGGTTTTCCTTTTTCACCCGTTAGCCCTGTTGCGACTCCAATTAACACAGAAAAGATGATGAGGGCTAGCATATTTTCACGTGAGAATAAATCTACAAAATCAGAAACTGTAAAGGTTTGAACCAGCTGGTCAGCTAAAGTTAATTCCTCAACATTATCAGGTGTTTCTATCGGGATGTTAGCTCCTGTTCCGGGTGGAAAAATTAATGTGGCGACGAGCATGACAACAGCTGCAATCAGTCCTGTTAATATAAAAACAGTCATCATTGATCCCATGATTTTACCTAATCGTTTCATACTATCCATGCTAGCGATAGCTGAAGCGATGGTGAAAAAAACAAGGGGGATAACAACCATAAACAGTAAGTTAAGAAAAACATCTCCAAGAGGTTTAATAATTTCCGCTTTCTCTCCAAAAATTAATCCTATAATTGAGCCAATAAAAATTGAAAATAATAGAATTATAGGAAAACGATATGCTTTTAATTTACTTTTCATTATGTTCAGTCCTTTTCGTGAGGTTGTTACAATAAGTTTATTTTACACGAAAACAGTTTAATAAAAAAGCATAATCATTTTAAATAAGGCCTAACCAAATCAATCGCTTGTTGTAATTTTTCACTGTTTTTGTCATACATTTTTTTTGATTGATCGTTTTCGGTTGCTAGAGCGAAGAGTTCTAAATCTGCTTGGCATTTTTTCATTTGTGCTTTAAGAAGGGGTTTTTGCGTTGGACTTGGAACAGCAATGTTATCATCGTATAAATCAACTGTTAGTTGTCCATGATGATCCACTTGGCCAAGAAATACGTTTTCAATACTGACGTTCATTTTCTCAAGCTCTGTTTCTAACCATGTAGGATTAAGTGACAGATTAGCAAGTCCTTCGAGCATGACTTCACCATCCATTACTACAGTTTGCGGCTCTTTAGCAGGTGCTAATTTTAATTCGAGATCTTTTGCAGTGGGAGGAAGACTCTCTTTTTTAGGAAGTACATTTACCATTCCTGAAGGTTCTAATACAGCAAATTCCACATCAGCCACATTAAAAATATCTTTATAACGAAGGTGCTCAAGCAGATCATCACTTGAAAAGCCTTCTTTTTTCAGGTTATCTTCCATAATTTTTCCATTTTGGATAAGTACTGCGCTTTTTCCTTGGAACAAGTCACGAAAAGATTTATTCTTTAAGGAGAATTGTTCGACAGCAAATGTAATAATGAACCATATAAACATTGAGATGATACCGTAAGTAAATGTATATTTCATTGTACTTGTATGAATAGCAACAATGCCACCTAACACGATTCCTGAAATATATTCAAAAATTGTGAACTGTGCTAGTTGTCTTTTACCAAGCAGTTTCGTCATTAAAAACAATAATGTAATTAACGTGAAAGTCTTGAGAATAACGATACCCCAATTAGGCATACATATTATCCTTTCTCCTATTTGTATTGTGGTTCCTCATTGATAAGCATAATAAGTTGCTTATCCAAATCAGCTTTAATTTCTTCCATGATTTGAATGCTTTTTTCTAAAGATTGTTTTGCTTTATTATCAGTAGTTTCTACAGCAAGCGTGCTTAGTTCTGCTTCAATGCTTTTTATTGTGGCATAACATGTTCTGACTTCTGACCCGACAGTCATATTTTCACCTCCTAATCACCTTTTGGTTTAAACAATATCGCACCAATCATTCCAAACACGATTGCCGCTGAGATTCCAGAACTGGTCACTTCAAACATGCCTGTAACAACACCAATGATCCCATGTTCTTCACCTTCCGCCATTGCACCATGTACTAATTGATTTCCGAAACTTGTTATCGGAACTGTAGCTCCAGCTCCTGCAAAGTCAATAAGGGGTTGGTATAAACCAAATCCGTCTAAAATTGCGCCTATAACAACTAACGTGCTTAAAGTGTGACCTGGGGTTAGTTTAAATACATCGAACATGATTTGACCAATCACACAAATTAGACCCCCAACGATAAATGCCCAAAGAAAAATCATAATTTATCACTTCCTGCTTCAATTGATACAGCGTGTGCAATACACGGGATACTTGCTTTTTGTTGTACCGTAAGAGGAGAATGTAGAGCTCCTGTGGCAACAGCAAGTAATCTTTTTATTTTACCGGTTTCAATTAACTTTAAAAAATGTCCATAAATACCTACTGCGGAAGAAGCGGTACCACTTGCCCCTGACATAACTCCTTGACTATCATGATATATTGCCGTTCCACAATCTAGGTATTGGTCTTCAGTTACATTTATTCCTCTTTCCCTCAGCAAATCAAAGGAAACTTTCCATCCAACTTTCCCTAAATCACCTGTCACGATTAAATCATAGTATGACGGATCGATATCTCTTTCTTTTAAGTGGGCTATTATAGTATCAACTGCTGCTGGTGCCATTGCTCCTCCCATATTAAAAGGATCGGTCATACCCATATCAACCACTTTACCAATCGTAGCTGATGTAACCACAGGACCATTACCTTCTCTTGCTACAAGACCACAACCTGCTCCAGTTACAGTCGATTGGGCAGTGGGTGGTTTTTGTCCACCGTATTCAGTGGGATAACGAAATTGTCGTTCAGTCGCACTATAATGGCTTGCTGTTCCAGTTAGAATATAATTAGCTCCTTTTCCATTTATAATAAATGCAGCTAAAGCGAGGCCTTCCATTGACGTAGCACATGCGCTGAACAGACCTAAATAAGGAGTGCCAACTGAATTAGCTGCAAATGTAGTTGGAGTGATTTGATTAATTAAGTCGCCACTTATAAAAAAATCAACTTGTTCTTTATTGATAGGACTATTTTTAATAGCATATTGACTCGCTTCCTCCATCATCATCTGTTGAGCTTTTTCATAGGAACTTTGTTTCAGCCATAAGTCATCATGTAAGATATTAAATGCTTCAGGTATTTTACCCTCTGCTTCCAATGGACCTCCGACAGTACCTGTATTAATGATGACTGGATTATTGTTAAACATCCATGTTCGGTGTCCAAGTAGCATTATAAAACCCCCCATTGAATAAGGAGCGTTTTGATTAAAGCAATAATAAATGCTGAGAAAACACCGAATAATATAACTGATCCGGCCAATTTGAACATATTACCCCCAACTCCGAGGACAAACCCTTCCGTACGATGTTCAATGGCAGACGAAATCACAGAATTACCAAACCCTGTAACGGGAACAGCGGTACCAGCTCCAGCAAATTGAGCTATTTTATCATAGAGCCCAAATCCTGTAAGTAACATCGTTATAAATATAAGGGTTGCCACTGTAGGATTACCTGCAGTTTGTTCGGTGAAATCAAAAAAGTATATATAGAAGGTGGAAATAAATTGACCTATAACACAAATGAAACCACCCACAAAGAAAGCTTTTAAACAATTTTTAAAGACTGGACGTTCCGTTTCTCTTTGTTTTTGGAAAGCTTGATATTTTTGTGCTTCTGGTGGTAAGTTTTTCTTTTTATTATCTGCCATATATGTTCACCTTTTCATTTAAGTTTTTTCATTCATTAAACTGATAATCTTTTTAATCTTTTTATCCATTTCTTTTTTTGTTAAAGAATTTGTTTTTAATTTCTGTTCAAGTTGTTCTAGCTCTATGATAATTTTTTTATCAGTTGAAAAATTTATATCCATTTCAGGAAATTCTTCTTTAATTTTTTTCTTTGATTTGTCTTCAATTTTTTGTAGTTGAAATCGTTTCATATGAGGGATTTCTATTGCGACTACAAGTTTTTTTTCAGTATTAACTGCATAAACGTTGGTTATGTTTTTATCTTTACTTACATATTCTTTCGCTTGATTAGAAATATCTTGATTGAACGAAGTTGGATTATTAATTTTAGTCATTTCTACTTCTGTATTATTTTTATCTTCCAAAGTGTTAGGCTGAGAACTACATGCTATCATTGTAATTATCAAAAGGATTAATACGGACAGTTTTTTTCGATTCATGATATTCACCTAGTTATTAGACATTTTGAGGGAGGGTGAAAACAATACAAGTTTCACCCCCTTGTTTTATTTTTACTTAGAATAAACTTGGCCATCTCCAGCTTATATATTGCTGGTGCCCAGCGCTTTTGTCGCCTAGCCCCTCGAGGTCTTAAGCAATAACTCTACGTGGTAAAAGTCTCCACTTCGATTTCTTGCTTAAGCTTGTCGGGGCTGACCAGTCGCTTTCGCTTTTGTTCTTTAAAACCCTTTATATTGGGGTTCTTCCTGTTCTATTTCTTGGACTCGGGGTTGAACTGATTCCAAAATACTCATTGTTTGTTTAGCTGCGTCTTCATATAACTTTTTTGCTTGTTTGTTCTCTGTTTGTAATGCAAACTGTTCAAAGCTTGCTTGGGCACTTTTTAAACCTGCAATTGTTTGTTTAACTTGAGATCCCACAGTCATAAAAACACACCCTCCTTTGCTATTCACGTCTTATATTTTTAATTTTTAGCTGTATTTATACGTACTATTTTTTTCCTTCACGTCACGAATACTTAAAAACGACATAATGTTTTTACACTTTAATGAACTTTGAGAGGGTAAAATATCATTTTTTTTCTAAGTTTGTTAGACTTAATAGTATATACACAGTTGTGAAAGGTTGGATGATTTGATGCAAATAAGAAAACCGATTCCAGTAGAAGACGCTGTAAAGTTAGTTATGGAACATCGTTTGCTTGGTGAAGAGGAAAGAGTTTCTCTTATTGAAAGTGATAACAGGAGACTTGCCGAACCAATCATAGCCACAAATGATGTGCCTTCATTTGATAAATCACCTTATGATGGATTTGCTTTTCGTGCAAAAGATACCAAAGATGCTGATTCAGATAATCCTGTAACTTTTGAAATAGTGGAACATATAGGCGCAGGTATTTTACCGGATAAGGAAATAAAGACAGGGCAGGCCACTCGAATTATGACCGGAGCACAAATCCCTGTTGGAGCTGATTGCGTTGCTATGTTAGAAAATTGCAACACTTACGAAGAAAACGATAAAGTATATATGACTCTGACACATAAAATGAAAAAAAATCAAAATATTATTGAGACGGGTTCTGAAGTAAGGAAAGGAGACGTATTAGTTGAAGAAGGTACTTTAATTAATCCTGGAGTCAAAGCGGTGATGGCCACATTTGGTTATAGTGAAGTATCAGTTGTAAAAAAACCTATTGTAGGTATTCTTGCGACAGGAACAGAATTGCTTGAAGTTGATGAACCTTTGGAACCAGGAAAAATCCGTAATTCTAATGCTTACATGGTTGCATCGCAAGTCAAACGAGCAGGTGGCGACTATATTTATTATGGGAAGTTGGCAGACGAATTTAATCCCAGTATGGAAATGGTTCAAAAAGCCTTGAGTCAAGTAGACTTCTTAATAACGACAGGCGGTGTTTCTGTTGGGGATTTTGACTTATTACCTGACATTTATAAAGAGTTAGGGGCTGATGTTTTATTTAATAAAATTGCAATGAGACCTGGCAGTGTAACAACTGTTGCCATTTTAGACAACAAACTTTTATTTGGTTTGTCTGGCAATCCGTCCGCTTGTTATGTTGGGTTTGAATTATTTGCAAGACCAATCATTCAGTATAATTTATATAATAAAAATCCTTACCTTACGCGTACAAAAGCTAAGATGGCAATGGACTTTCCAAAGGCGAATCCTTTTACGAGATTTGTAAGAACTTATGTGACTTATGATTCTGATGGAGATTTAAGAGTTCATTTGGCGGGTAAAGACAAATCAAATGTGGTAAGTTCCTTAGCACATTCCACATCACTTATGGTTTTGCCCGGTGGAACTGAAGAGTATCGTTCAGGCGATTTGGTTGATGTCTTATTATTAAATGAATTTGAGGGTCAAGCAAACTTTTAAAAGGAGTGAACAAGATGACTAAGCATATAGAGCCGATTAAGGATCATTTTGGAAGACCTTTAAGGGATTTACGAATTTCAGTTACTGATAAATGTAACTTAAGGTGTACATATTGTATGCCTAAAGAGGTTTTTGGAGATGATTACGTTTTCTTACCTAAAAGTGAACTATTAAGTTTTGAAGAAATTACTCGCTTAGCAGAAAAATTTGCTAGCTTAGGGGTCCAAAAAATTCGCTTAACGGGTGGCGAGCCTTTAATGCGGAAAGATCTAGAACAGTTGATTCAAAAATTGACAAAAATCGAGGGTATTGCAGATATCGGATTAACGACGAATGCGTTTCTATTACCTAGAAAAGCCCAAGCTTTAAAAGATGCAGGCTTAAAACGTGTGAATATTAGTTTAGATGCGATAGAAGATGACGTGTTTAAAAAAATAAATGGTCGTAACGTTGGGACGCTCCCAGCTCTTAAGGGAATTGAAGCAGCTCAGAAAGCGGGTTTAGAAGTTAAAGTGAATTCCGTTGTTAAAAAAGGGATGAATGAAAGTCAGATTGTTCCACTAGCACGCTATTTCAAGGATAAGGATGTTATATTACGATTTATTGAATTTATGGATGTCGGTAACCATAATGGGTGGGATCTAAACAATGTTATTACAAAAAAACAAATTGTAGACCGAATTAATGAGGAAATGCCACTCGAACCTGCTGAAGAAAATTATTATGGAGAAGTAGCTTCCAGGTATAAATACATTGATGGTGAAGGTGAAATAGGTGTTATATCATCCGTATCTGATTCGTTCTGTGGTACATGCACAAGACTAAGACTGTCAGCAGATGGTAAGCTTTATACCTGTTTATTTGCTTCCAGTGGATTTGATATTAAACAAAAAATACGTGGGGGATTAAGCGAAGAAGAGCTAACTGAAGAATTAGTTTCTCTCTGGGCTGGTCGAAAAGATCGCTATTCAGATGAGAGGGCTGAACGAAAACATGATAACCGTGAAAAAATTGAAATGTCTTATATAGGTGGCTAATCATTGTCAGTAGGAGATGACCGGTAATGAAAACATTTAAACTAAATTCTTTATCTATTCTACTGTATGAACAAGAAGAAATAAAAAAACACCCTATTGAATTTATTGACGGATTGATGATTAATCGAGAAGATGAAGAAGGTCAATGGTTAACGGAAGTATATTTAGATAAACAACATAAAGATTTATTTCAACAGTTAAAAGATAATAACGAACAAACGACGATAGAAGTTAAAATAACCAAAGAGAGTAATGCACCTGTTACTTTAAACAGTCGGATTTTAGGGTTAAATGACATTGGAGACTTTATGAATGTACTATTAATTGGAGAAATGGTTGATAGGCGTAAAAGTATGGTAGAAGATTTATTAAGTAATCTCATCACTAAAGGTTACCAAGGCGAGGAGCTGCTTAAGCGTTTCAAAGAACTTGTGTAATTAATAAATTCAACTTTCGCATAGTAAACGAGATTTAGCTTATAGTTCCTCTAATCATTTTCCAGACAATACGTTAAGCGTGGCAATCGAACTATGGTTTTTCGTTGACTGATAAAGATAGCTGTTTATACACGAAATTCATAAACTGTGTGGTAATTTAACACTATCTATTAAAAGAATGAGGTAAACCATCGCTACGGAAATACGCTACGCTTTCCGTGGACGTCTGATGAGCCTCCTCGTGCTACGTGCACTGCGGGTTCTGATCTAGCCTCAGCTCCCACAAGGGTTATCGGTGGGACGAGCATTTAGCGCAGTCCTAGGAATCAATGGTCTTCCGCTCCAAACAACCATTATATTAGCATTTACTACCTAAAAAGAGAAATCATATTTATAGCGAAGGAAAAAATGCGAGCCTCCTCGAAAATAAAAACCAATTTTCTTCGTGCGATGTAACGCGCTGAAGTCCCTCAAGTCCTATGGGAAAGGAACAGTCTGAAGACCCCGAAACGATGGTAAAGTTAATGATGGCCGACTAAACCGTCCTTTGCGGACAACGCTGGCATACCTCTTACCGGGGCAAGGGGTATGCCAGCGTTCCTCATGGAAAGCGATTGTTTTGTGGGCTTGATAATCCAGTATTCTCATGGGCAGTTCATCGAGAAGTCAACTGGTGTTTGTATTTTATCTTTACTCCAAGATTTCAAGGTTATATGTTAAACTCAAACTGCGGGAGTTGGGATAGTAATATATTAAAAAGGAACTTCTATATAGCTTGAGGCTTGCCATTAATGTAGAATAGTGGTTAAGCCTCATTGTTATTTTAAATAATGGTCGATGTCAATTACGCTTAATTAAGCGAGAAAGAATTCTCACTTATCCTTTAATACCGTTTAAAGTTGTCGATATATTATATAGCAGGAGAAGGAGTCGCACATGTTCAGTTCTAATTCATTTATTCAAAGATTGCACAGGATTTCTCCTGTACGCACATTATTACTATTTTATTTTATAGCCGTTATTTTTTCGACAACCCTATTACTATTACCGGTTGCTTACCAAGAAGGTGTCCAAATTTCCTTAATCGATACCATTTTCACTGCGGTGAGTGCCTTAAGTGTCACTGGTTTAAGTACGGTAACGATTGCTGATACTTTTAGTACAGTCGGCATTATTTTCATTGCAATTATCCTGCAACTTGGAGCAGTAGGGGTTATGGCAATTGGGACACTTATCTGGCTTCTCTTAGGCCGTAAAATTGGCCTGAAAGAAAGACGTTTAATCATGACGGATCAAAACCAGACTGCTTTTTCCGGAATGGTCTCTTTAATTAAAGAAATAACATTGGTGTTGTTATCCATTGAATTGATTAGCTTTATTGTACTTGGAACTTACTACCTTCAATATTTTCCTACGGTTGAAGAAGCTTTTTTAAATGGATTTTTTGGAACGATTAGTGCGGTATCAAATGGTGGATTTGATATAACGGGCCAATCACTAATCCCTTATAAAGATGATTATTTCATTCAATTTATCACGATGTTGTTAATTATACTTGGTGCTATTGGGTTTCCGGTTTTAATCGAAGTAAAAAGTTTTTTACTTAAAGAGCATATAGGTCATCGAAAAAGACGTTTTACTTTATTTACCAAACTGACAACGACGACATTTTTAATTTTGATTGTATTTGGTGCTTTGTTTATATATTTGCTGGATATGAACCATTACTTCGCTGATAAATCATGGCACGCGTCATTATTTTACTCATTATTTCAATCTGTTACGACGCGTAGTGGTGGTTTATCCACCATGGATGTTAGTCAATTAACGGAATCGAACCATTTATTTATGTCTTTTCTCATGTTTATTGGTGCATCCCCGAGTAGTGCAGGAGGTGGAATACGAACCACAACTTTTGCTCTTGTGGTTATATTTATCATCACATATGCACGAGGCGGAAAGTCCATTCGTATTTTTAAGCGAGAGGTCCATGAAGAGGATTTATTGAAAGCAGTAACTGTTACATTAATGGCGATAGGATTAGTTTTTATATCAAGTGTGATTATCACAATAATTGAGCCGTATACAGTTACAGAGATATTTTTTGATGTCACCTCGGCGTTTGGGACTGTTGGTCTTAGTCTAGGTATAACGAGTAAGTTAACAACGTTTAGCAAAATTATACTAATGCTTCTCATGTTTATTGGTAGGATTGGAATCATAACATTTTTATTCACATTTAAAAGTAATAAGAATGTAGGAAATTACCATTATCCGAAAGAAAGAATTATTATAGGATAACGTATTGAAGTCATAAGGAGAACTAGAATATGTCAATCGAACAATTGGACTTTTTTTTATCGGTAAACGAGAAAATCTTACCTTATTTAAATGATGCAATTTTAATTGTGCAGGAAGATGGTAAAATTATTAACGGTAATAAGCTTGCATATTCTATGCTGAAAATCGATGAAGGTAAGTCTTTCCTGCATTCCTATATCGATTTTGATTTGTTAGAGTACAATCAGCAGCGATCATATATAACTAATCTTAAGGAAGAAAAGGCTAAACAGATTGACTTGAGAATAATTAACATCTCAGATACCTTACACTATGTGTTGATGAAACAATTGTCTGTAACTGCTGAGAATTATCAAGTTAATGAATTGCTCTCAAAAAATAGCTCGGAAGGTGTAATGATATTTGAGAATAATATGTTAGTTGATATTGACTCAGCACTTGCTACCATGCTCGGCTATTCTCGTGAAGAATTAAAGAATAAGTCAATTAGTAATCTCTTTCAAAAAGAGGAGACGTCTTTATTTTTATTACCTGAAGTAAATGTTTATAGAGGGCTAAAAAAGAACGGTTCATCAATTTTTGTAGAGCTGGTTGAACGTCCTTATTATGATGGAAATAATGAAATTAGAATTGCCGTTGTTCGAGATTTGACCGATCAAGTTCAACAAGACAAAATAATAAAACAATTAGTCTATTTTGATAAACTAACCGGCTTGCCTAATTTGAAATTTTTCACTCATGCATTAAGAGAAGCAATTCAATCTAACAATATAACAGAAGATAAGGCAATAGCTGTCTATTTTATTGATTTAAACTACTTTAAAGAAATCAACGAAACACTCGGTTATGAGTTTGGCGATAAGTTATTAACGTCCTGTGTCATACGGATCAGGACTCTATTAGATTCGCATTCATTTTTATCCCGAATCAGAGGGGACGAGTTTCTAATCTTCAAACAAAATATTTATGATTTTGAGCAAGCAGAAGATCTTGCTAATAAACTGATTGATATATTTAAGAAACCAGTCAATATTGATGGTTATGACATTTATATATCCATCTGTGTCGGTATTAGTGTTTATCCAGAACATGGTGAAAAACCAATGGATCTAATTAAACATGCTGATTCAGCAATGTATGATGTCAAGCGAAAATATCAAAACTGTTATAACTTTTATAACTCTGCCATCACGCAAAAGTTTCAACAAACACTGGAAAGGGAAAGTGAGTTGCGGCACGCACTGAAAAATAATGAATTTGAATTATTTTATCAACCTCAAAATAATGTACTTACAGAAAAAGTGGTCGGTTTTGAAGCATTACTCCGTTGGAAGCACCCTAAAAAAGGGTATATACTTCCAGGAGAATTTATACCTCTAGCTGAGAGGACAGGCTTGATTATTGAGATGGGTGATTGGGTACTAAGAGAAGCTTGTAGGCAATGTAAGACCTGGCAAGATGAAGGGTATGAACCTACAAATGTCAGTGTTAATATGTCGGCAAAACAGATTCACCAACCCGGTCTTGTGGATAAGGTTAAAAACACTTTAGAAGAAACAGGATTAGCTCCGCATTATTTAGAACTTGAAATAACAGAAAGTATGGCGATGACATATGAAAGGCTAATTCTAAGAACTATGCAGGAACTTAGAGAATTAGGAGTTTATGTATCAATTGATGATTTTGGTACTGGTTATTCATCCTTTAAGTACTTAAGTGTATTTCCGATTAGTAAATTGAAAATTGACCGCATGTTTCTTAATGATCAACAAAAGCATAATCAAGCGATTGTTAAGTCAATCATACATATGTCCCATTCTTTGAATTTACGGGTAATTGCAGAAGGTGTAGAAACAGAGAATCAGTTAGAATTTTTACGGAACGAAAAGTGTGATGAAGTTCAAGGTTATTATTTTAGTAAGCCTTTACCTGCGGCCGAGCTAAGTCCGTTTCTAAGGAAAACAGCGCAAAGACTGTAGTATAAGTCTTTGCGCTGTTTTGTATTTGTTTGGGAAACTTTAACGTTAAAATTTCTGTGGATAATTTTATACTGAAATTGTCCACGTCTAGCTTGGGGCGCCCAGCAACTACCAAGCTTCGAATACCTTCCTACGATAAGTCGAACTCGAATCGCTCCGCTCTTCGGTTCTTCTTTATCTCGTCAGGTCTTCTCCAGCTTGTACGTTCCTAACCGGCCGCTCGAGCTTTTGTTACGTCTAGCTTCAGCGCCCAGCAACTAGCAGGCAAGTTTTGGCATTAAAAACTTGTGAGACTTCCATCGCCTCATGACACGATAAGTCAACATCGGCTCAAATTAATAAAAAAGGCCGACTAAGTTCAGCCTTTGCGGCTAACGTCGGCATACCCCTTTTTGCAGGGGCATGTTTCCTTTATCTCCTACGTAGGAATAGTCAATTAAAACCACTGCTCCTGAGCAGTGACATTGATGGCGAGGCGCAGTCCGTACGTTGCTAGACAGGCTCCCACGGGCGCTTTTGTTCTAAGTCATTGTCATGCAATAAGGTACAGGCACGATATCAAAATCAAGATGTCTCTGACAACTTAAAGATTTTTAATTGATCGTTTTCATAACCAACGGTAAAAGTAATTTCTTTTTTCTTTTTCTTTGTTTTATCTTCATTATTGTTTTTCTTTTCCAAGGTTACATTGACAGTACTAATAAGTTCATTGTCTTCATTTAAATCACTAATGATTTCATCATACTCTAAATTAACAATATTGCTATACTTATCACGAAAATCGGAATATGAATTTTTCTCTTGCATAGAGTCACCAAGCATAGCATAGGCATTTACATAGTCACGAATTTTAATACTGTCTAAATAATACTCAACAATATATTCTCCATCTTTAATAAATTGATCAGGGTTTAATTTAGAAGCAATGTCAGATGTACTTGCAAACTCCAGGTCGTCATTATGAGTTTCTTCAGACCATTGCTCGACGTCTTCGATAAAAGTTTGTGTAGGAATGCTGAAGCCTATTGTTCCATCTTCCGTACCGACAGAGTTTACACCAATCACTTTTCCCGTCTCACGATTAATTAAAGGTCCTCCACTGTTTCCATGTGTAATTTGCGCGGATATTTGATAAACATTCTTATAATCAAAACCATCCACTGAAAAGTTTCTTTCCTTTCCTGACACGATGCCAAGTGTAACAGTGTTTTGAAACCCATGCGGGCTACCTAAGGCGATCACTTCATCTCCAACTTCAGCGTCGTTCTCCTTCTCTACAGGGAGATTATTATGGCCGGCTAATTGAGGCACACGGATGACAGCTATATCAGTATCTTCGCTGATTTTTACAACAGCGGCAGGGTATGTTCGGGCATTGGCGGTACGCACATAAATTATTTCTGCATCCTGAATAACGTGAGCGTTCGTTATAATATCACCCTGGTTATTATAAAGAAAACCTGACCCTGTTAAAGTATCCGACTCATTTTGTCCTTCTATTTGCATCACATATTTTTCGGATTCATAAATAATTGACTTCAAATCCTTTGATTGTTCTTCTTCTTTAATCATACTTATCACAGGGTTGGAAATCGAAATGTCTTGCTTGTCCCAATAATTATAATAAAGAATAAAAGAGATTAAAGCTATTATACTGATTATAATAGCTATTAAGCTTGGAAACGAGAGCTTTTTGAACAAATAAGTATACCTCCTCGTTGAAGTATTAATCTGTATACCATGTAATTTTATTAATTTTGATTGACAGATTTTTTTCTTTATCAATTCCATAATGTGTAAATTCAAATTGACCTGTATCCTCTGGTTCTAATGTATCTGGAAAAACGAGTACTTCATTACTCACCAGTTCATTGTTTTCTTTAGTTAGTATAGAGTAATCCACTTTAATAGAGTTAATGGGAACCGTTGCGATGCTCTTAACTTCACCTTTTACAACTAATTGATCTTGGTCATTGTATTCTATGTCTACAAAACTTAATTTAACAGCATCTGATTCATTGTATTCGGTGTTCATTGCTTGTTCTAAACGCTGTTTAATAGTATTTTCAAATGCTGACTTATCTTTTTCAATAGAAGCTTTTAAACTTTGCAGCTTCTCAGAATCCGGGGCATATCTCAGACCATCCTCAACAATTGTTTGGGCACTATTAAATTGTTTTTTATTTAGTTGGTCATTTGCATTAGCAAACGTGTAATCAACAATTTGATCTCTAATCGTGTTTGTAATTTCTTCTCCTTCATCTGTTTTGATAGCATCTGCTTCCCATAATATTATTTTTAGCTTATCAATACTGGGATCTTCTTTTAACAAGCTGTTTAATTGTTCTAATTTCACATTATTTCTGTGCGATGATAATGTATTTATCAGATGATTCACAGCTGAGCCATTATAGTTTTTAATTAATTTTTCAGCTTCATCCAGCAAGGCTAAAGCTTCTTGATAATTATCTTCATTTAGTTCTTTTGACGTATCACTTATGATGCTTTCCACCGTTTTAGCCTGTTTAGCATAATTAAGAGCAATTGAGGCTTGAGTAAAACCTTTTTTATAATTTAATGCTTGTTCAAACAGTTTTTCAGCTTCTTTATAATTATCTTCTAAAAGGTATTCTTCTCCTAGTTCGTATAAGTTTTTTGCCTCTGACGTTTTATTTTGAAGAAGAAGATGATACATAAAAAAGGATAAAGCAAATAATACAATTACTGATAAAGGAATAAACCATGACTTATTAAAATTACGTTTATTTTTTTGCCGTTGATTGATGTCATCAGGAAGTTGTTTACCACAATTTACACAATAAGTTTCTTCTTCGTTGACACCTGATCCACAATAAGGACAATACAGTATTTTAACCACCTACTTTCTAATGAGAAAGTGAAATTTTTTAACTTTAAAACGATCCATGTACTCATATACCCCATTTTATAAAGGTTAATGGGGCGGCTATCAAAATTTTGTGTGAAAAAATGTACTTTATATAGTTTTACGGTTTCTTTTTAGTATTTTATCATATTTTGACTTTATTTAGGTAACATAAATTGGTATGATATTGTTAGAGTGGTATTAATATGTCTTGATTAATTATACTGTTACATAGGAAACTTTAGGAGGTGCTCATTATGTGGGAAGTTCTATTTGGAGTCATTTGTTTTGGAATTCTTGCTTTAAACATAGGTTATTGCTTATTCGATAATGAAAAATAAATATAAAGCATAGATATCGCCTTTTGCTTTATATATTAATAAAAAATCCGAGCAATTAGTTACTTAATAACTTCTTGTTCGGATTTTTATTTAAGCTCGATATTTAGTTTAATAACAAAGCTACCTTGTCATTGACCATTCACTAAATGGATAAATGATAAATTCTGATCGGCCGATAATATCTTCTTCAGCTATAAATCCCAACCCATTTCGACTGTCTTTACTGATGGCTCGATGATCTCCCATTACGAAATAACTGTCTTCCGGTATAGTTATGGGGCCAAAATTGCCGGTGTGATTTTTTGATTCTTCCGTTAGAAATGATTGGTCATATTCTTTGTCGTCAATATATAGCACATGATCTTTCATTCTTATCGTTTCCCCAGGTAGACCAATCACACGTTTCACATAATTTTTAAGAGGATGTTGAATAATGACAATATCACCACGCGAAGGTTCTCCAATTATGTAAATCAGTTTATTGAAGATAACTCTTTCTCCACTATGGAGAGTTGGTTCCATGCTCTCGCCCTCGACAATCGAAGTAGCGAATATAAAAGCTTTTAAAAAGAAAGCAAGTATGATTGCAAATAATATTGCTTTAATCCATTCAAACCATTCATTTTTCTTTTCGGTGTTAGCCAAAGAAGACATCCTTTCTTATTTTAGGAATTATAAAAGGAAGTTTGTAAAATTAACTCCTAGCCACATTTTAGACAATAAAAGTTCATCTTTTATATTAACATAGTCAGAGTAAGGATTCGACTAATGAAGCTATACTTTTTTTGAAAAAGTGAATAGTACTAAAGTCATATTTTACCACAATGGAAGTAAGAATCCAATATGATTAGGTTTATTTGCATAAAAAATTCCACTGTGCAAAACTTCAGAATAATTTGGTTAAAATATGGAGGATTAGGGTATAGCCTACTAATCATTCAAAAAGGAGTGTAGCCAAATGCGAGGCAGATTACTTAATTACGAGCAATTGGTTAAAGAAAACAAGCAGGATTTATTAGAGGATGAATCAAAAGTCGAACAAATCGAATTGAGATTAGAAAAGAGACAAACAAAATTGGTGGAAGATAAAAGAAACGGCAGGGCAATTTCGTAAAAAGAAATAACTTTAGGTATACAGAGGGGCGAACGCTTTAGTTTAATTATAAAAGTGTAGACGCCCTCTTGTATACTATTAGAGACCGAGACATAATTATTTTAGTTAATGTAAAAGCGAATGTATTAAAGTATATTTCTTTAAATATACAACGATGTATTTTTCCGAAGTGAATAACGCTCATTTAAAATTGTTTATCTTATAATAACCAATACTTATTTTTGTCCCAACCTTTTTCGTCATTATAATTTTTTAAATAGAATATTATTTTCCAAATGGATATGATCATATGTTTCAGATTCCAATTCCGCTAAACGGGCATACGTCATGTTGTATGTGTTGCACGCACCTTGAGGGGGTTCGAAATCATTTGTTATTTCCCTGATTTGTTTAAGTAGGTTTCCGGTTGTTTCATGTTCATCCTCTAAATTTCCATTTGCATCATGAATTTTTGCAAGGAGTTCTTCACTTGGATTTACCTCATATTCTTTGATAAGAGGAAAAACTTCATTGTTCTCTTTAATCGTATGGTCAATTAACTCTGTTTGAAAAAGATTGTATAAGTTATATAACTCTTCTAAATGTGGATGGTCTTTACCATGAACTGTTAATACTCTTGTCACAAAGCCATTAAGAGCAGATAATTCTTGTTCTAAAGGATCGTGATATGTTTTTGTAATATAATCAATGAGCTCAGTCATTGATAAAGCATCCCAATCAGTACTAGCATGTCCTTTATTTATCCAATTTTTATAAGCCGTATTTAGTTCTGTTAAAACCGTCATTTCGTCTAATGACTTTTCTGTAAAGACATCAGTAAGCGGTCGATTTCCTCCACAGCAGAAGTCAATCTTTCTTTGTTTAAATAAATCACTTGCTTTAGGAAATATTTTAACTATTTCCGCAGGTGTATGTTCAGCTGTAAATTGATTCATTATCATAGCCTCCTTTTGTTGTTAATTAAATGATAATCATTCATGTTTAAGCATGCAGTGAGGTATGTCACTTAATGTAATGATTTATAACAATATGAGGTGTTTTTCACATGACTGTCACAGTGTTGTAAGAATAAACTCTAACATCTTGCTCTGAGTACTAACCATAAGGTTCTAAAGTTACCGTTCTTTCTAAAAACATGTATTTATATTGATCTCAGTGTCGATACTTTATTAAAGAGTAGGAAGGATAGGTGACGGGTGAATGGGGTATTCATTAAATTTTTATATTGAAAACTTAGATGTTTTCAGCATGAATGATAGAGTGTTATATCTTTTTTTAACGATAGCAGGGATTTTTATAAGTTATTTGGTTATTAAGCCAATTATTACTTTACTGGTTTCTACAAACTCATTTCATCTGTTAAGTTATATTACAAGTGGTTTGCTTGTATTGTTTATTTTCCTAATTGCCATCTTGGTGAATGAGACATTAGTTACGAAAGCAAACCATTTATTTAAGTTTATTTTGCAATCATTAGCTATTTTTGGCGTTATTTTATGTATAGTAAATTTAAGTCGTTATATTCGTGATAAATTAAAAACATAATGAGTGCAAAAGAAAAAACGCATGAGTAAGACTCATGCGATAAGATAGTTAGATTAATTATGCTTCTTTTTCCCCAACAGCAAAATAATTTTGTAGAAAGCGTAACCATTCAACTGTTTGTTCGAATTTAGCATTTGGAGACTCTACTGCTTTAGGAGCAAGATCCATGATAAGTTGTTTTTCTGAATCATTCAATTTATTATAGCTGTCTCTTAAAGAGTGAGCCTGGGTCGTATACCGATTGAGTTCATATAGGAAATCTTGGACATCAGTCATTATGCAACCTCCTTTTTAATAACATACCTTTAAATTGCATATGTAAAACATAAAATAAAAGAAGTTACGTTTACTGTTAAAAGTTTCTTTTTGGTGACCATTCCATTTTACCTAAGGAAGAGGGTGTAAAATAAGCAGAAGAGTATTTTGGTCGTTTATTTATCGGTTTCTTATCTTTCCAGTCGATGTATTGATAAAGAATTCGTTTTGCCTGTGATAAAGACATTTTTGTGCGAGGGTTGCGATAATTCTCATCAAGTTTGCCCAGATGTTTAAGTTGCTTGAAGTCTTCTTTAGATGGAGGGATATGAAAATAGTAATTATCCACTTTCACAAGCAATGTTGAATATTGATTACTAAGTCTAGGACGGTTTGAAAAATGTAAGCCAATCTTTTCAGCTTTTCTTTCTTTAAGCAGCCTATTAATCGATTCTTTCTTAATAAAATAAAGATGTTGAGGTTCGGGAGCCGTTTTAGCATGACGATTAATGGTAAATATAGCTTGGGCAAGATTATTCAATGGGATATCCTGTTTCACTTATTATCATCTCCTTTCTTGACCCTATCGTATCTTAAAGTCTATCAATATGCAATAATGAATAGAGTTGGATAATTAAAGTTAATTATTCACATTTTAATGTATATACATGAATTTCAGGCTTACATAAAAAGCGATAAGGCAAACGAGTTGTTCCAATACCTTTGTTAACAAATAAAGTGAACTTTCCATTGTCTAGCGGATATTTGCCTTGAACATATTTTTCAGCATAGGCAGGCGTATACAAATGTCCTATGAACGGTAAGCGAACTTGTCCACCATGACTATGGCCTGATAACTGGACATCTACCGGATAATCGAGGGCAGTTTCTGCATAATCAGGTTCATGTGCCAGTAAGAGGGTGAACAAGTCAGGGTTTGCTCCCCTTAAAGTCTCTTTTAAGTTGGGTTTTCCTAAAATAACATCGTCTATACCTGCTATAATGATTCGATCGTTGTTTATTTCAACGGCTTTATGTTCATTTTTTAACAATTTAAAGTCGGCTTCATCCATTGTTTGCTTTAAAATATTTGTACCATAGCCTCCATGGTCATGGTTCCCGTATATCCAGTACTTACCATAAGGTGCGGATAATGAACTTAGTTTTTTAATTAATTGCTGATTCCAACTATAGTCTTCGGGATTATCGACGAGATCCCCCGTAAACACAATCAAGTCTGGTTTTTGGTTGTTAATTTGTGTAATTAATTTATTGATTTTCTCTAATGAATAATGAAAACCAATATGTGTATCAGAAAATTGAACTATTTTAAAACCATTATATGAATCAGGTATTTTAGATGAAGTTATTGATTCTTGTTGAA
>Ga0209487_1001202_pt1 | contig 22216 bp, 19 predicted proteins | sample Poulit2012_FD_187524 | JGI IMG/M metagenome (GOLD analysis project Ga0209487, IMG submission 187524) | Agricultural soil microbial communities from Georgia to study Nitrogen management - Poultry litter 2012 (SPAdes) (version 2) | ecosystem: Environmental > Terrestrial > Soil > Agricultural land...
TCTGGATATATCCCCTTCACTTTTCTGAGCTGCCTACGCGGCAGTGCACCCGCAGGCATTGCCGGAAGTTGGAAATTGGAATTTCTGAGCTGCCTACGCGGCAGTGCACTAGAGACTTTACGCGGCTATCGCCGATAAATAAAGGTATCACACCATTTTTACTAAAAAAACCCTTTTTATCGTAGTGAGACAAAAAGCTTAAATATCAACAACTTACATTACCCCATAAATATTTGGGTTAAAACCATGGTAAAGAGGCCGTTTTACTAAGCCCGAAACTATTAAACTTCCCTGCCCGAGCAATTGAATGCGGCTGACTTTGCTTGATAAACAAATTGAACCGCTGGCCTGTGCTGTTACTATTCAAGCTAAGAAAAGGATAGCTGAGTTTCTTATCGCTCACATTTTTATACAATGCAAGAGCCTCATCCAAACTAACCCCATGTCTACGAGCATACCGACGAGCTAAACGCAAAACACTTGATTTAGCTTGCACCCTGCGCACGTCAACATACTTACACGACTTTGGTTTTTGTTGCACATCCTTGACGTGAACATAGTCCCCTAGAAGTTCCAACCATTCACTCTGTGCCACCCGATCAAGACTTTGTGATGTGCCATGCAAACGCATTCGTTTTCCGAGGGTCCTGGGGTTTTTGCTGTAATCGGGGAAACTGGTACCCAACTCTACACCCTTTTCAACAACTAGAAACTGATGCAACCGGGAGCCAATAACATTCATAACTATGTTTTTTCCCATCTCGGCATTCGGCAGTATTTCCAAATCCAAATAGTAATCCATAGCCTACTCCTAATCCCCAAACACACCACCGCGGATTAGTACCGCCATAATATAGTGCTGTTGCTCAATTGCTGGTACCTTGTCCTTAAGCATCCAATCATCAAGCAAATTATAAAAATCAAACTTTTGTCGTGGTTGCCTGTATGCTCTCCCTTGCGTTGTAACGGAACCGTAAGGCTCTACTGCAATTGGCCCGACCGCTGGTGTATCTGTCTCTACGGGATACCAGGTATCAATCGTACGAATAGCGTTCCCTACTTTTTGTGAATGTAGAGCAGCAACACCACCCACGCTATAAAGAGTCCTGCTTTTTGTGCCAGCACTCCGTTCTAATATTAATTCTTGCGACGGAAATACTTCTTGGCCAGCCCCCAAGCGACTAAATGCAACAACCTCCAGCAAGACATGCTCATCTCCTTTAAGCCCACGTGCGATAAGGTGAGCAAGCTCATTTAGCTCCGCTGTATCATGATCGAAGTTGCGCAATGAAAAATCATGCCCATCAAACTGATAATGCTCTTGCAACTCTCCTTCCACCAACCTATTTACGTGTACATCCACAGCCTCAGTACCAATTCTATTCCGCCACAAAAAACGACCATTCGCGAGATTGTGAGCGTACCTGCGACCAAGCTCTTTAAACTCATGGGTCTGACTATAATTGGTAACTATATCTCCCAGCCTTTCACGATAAGCTGCATTATTACAAGCTGAAGGAACGCCGGCACCTGGTACTATTCTGAGCGTATATTTCATTTGCAACGTGTCATGCTCATTATCCAAGGTTGCGATATCCACCGTTTGCAGGTTTGGATTTTCTATGGCAGCATCAATTTTTGTTGGATCCTGATCTTTCGCTTTTAACCGATTAGAAATCGTTCCCCGCACGGACTTTTCCCTAACAGCTATTGGCTGCCACTCTGAATGGTTTTCGCGAGCTTCCCAGTTACCAGAAAATAATAAGGCGTCGGAAATATCAAGCTTACGCTCGAATGCCAAAACAGATGCAGTTTTTAGTTTATTGTTACTCATGACTAAACTCCTCCTTGATATATATTTAATTGATGCAGCGGTAAAGCCCTTGATTGTGATCGGTCTGTGGTAGCCATAATAAATCCTGTAACAGGTCTAACCGGTGTGGACTACGCCACTCACCGACACTATAAAGACTTTCAACAAAACGGAAAGCACTTGAAGAATCCCGTGCATTCTTTACCTTTCCCGGCTGATATAGCTCTGATAATGCTGTGAAACCAACGGGAATAGGCACTAACCAACCATCACCCGCCTGGCGTGATACTTTCCATCCAACAGTATCTTGATCATCGTTTGAATAAAAATAATTAATACGTGATAAATCCAACAAAGCATCAAGATTTGTCATACGTGGATCTTGTTTCTTTAGTGTCTCTGCATGATCTCGTAACAAAGAATCCCGGCACAAAAGGGCAAACCCCGGTAACAAAGACCGCTTCAAGCGCCACATTTGTCTTTCAAAAGCTTCTCCAAGACCCACAAAATCCACTTCATCTTCTGCATCACCGAAGGACAAAATTTGTGGCCGCGGCCATGTACGTATCTGTGGCAGAATACTACCGCCAAGGAAACGAAGTGTTTGTGCGACGTCATAAATTTCTCTTGCCCGCTGTTGTAATAATTCATCGTCCCCCGAATTATCATCACAAAAGATTCCAAACACTAAACTAATGGTTCCGTGGGCCCGTCCCTCTTCAACAATTGCTGAAACCTTCGTCTCCCCATTTCCACTAATATTTTTCCTATGTCCTCTTAATGCAACGGATGGATTACGCGTGAGGTTAAATTTTTTCTCAAAACGCCCATTTACCTGAGGTTCAAAATCATGCATTACCAGCCCAACACTTAGTAAATCCAAACCCCAATCAAATGGGATTTTTCTCTGCAGTGCGTGCATATAGCCCATGACGCCGGTTATCGCCGGAGCACCCCAAGTCAAATCACTGGAAATCGAGTTATAGTTTTGGATACGAAGATAGGGTAATACCAAATACGCATTATGCTCGTGGTTCATTCGTTGCCTCCTTTAGATCTTTTATTAAACTTCGGTCAACATGTCAGCAGGTGCGCCAGTGGTAAACCGCCAGAGGCTATCTCTACGTAGCTCCCTGGACCAACGGTGGTACTCCACATCACCCAAGAATTTTATTTTTTGACCAAGCTCATAATTCACCCACTGCGCGAAACTTTCCTCCACCTCTTCCTCCCAATTGATTAGATGCCATTGTTTCGCAAACTCCTTATCTGTAGTAACGCGCTTAGGATCCAACCAACACTTTTGTGCAAGCGGCAAACGACACTCTGCACTTGCAGTCCAACCAGCGGGCAGCTCATGGTGGATATGCATAAACACAAGCAACTCATCTATAAGACCAGTCATTAACTTTCTAATTCGCAATCGAGTTCGCATAACAGGATCGGGCTCCGTACTTAAAAACTCTTTTAATGCATCCAACCAGTAGTGCGCATCCCATCCCCAGCGCCCGCTACCCTTCCAACTAAAGCGTCTAAAAGCACTCTCCTGAAACAAAATTGGCTTTAAATCAGCAGCTTGCCAAAGAGGTGGGCATGAGGATAAAAGATAATTAGTGCCGCGACGTGCGCTGTTTAGATAAGATATATTTTGTGGGTTACTACCGCCAATATTTTGCACAGCCAAGTTGGGATAAATACGTAATGCATCGTCTCCGGGTTCGTTCCTCCGTCTTGCTTCTCTAGCTCTTTTGGCAGCCTCCCCAAAGCGGTCTTCCTGAATCTGAAGATAAACATGATGCGTTACGGCACTTGAAAATAATGGCTGTAAAATCACGAAACTATCATCATCATAGGGATCATCCCCAAAGCACCAATAAATCTGCTTGGCCATACCGTGCGACGTTGCCTGAGCTGTTTTTGGCTGTGTCACATTAGCCAAAGCACGTAGCCACTCCCGCCCTATCTCCGGATCAGGATGTAATGCTGCCTGCATATCGCCATCCGCAGCAATGCAAAGATGCAACAAATGTTGTCCTTCGAATTCTTGCATTAAAAACCGGTAAACATCTAAAGCTGCGGCATTACCTGTTACATCAGTATGAAAGATGGATTTCAATGAGCCTGTTGCTACTAGCTCATGATCGGACAACGTTTCGGGTAAACAAAATAAACTATCAGCTTTGGTAATATGCGCATCTGGATAACTTGCCTTCAACGGATGCGTCACTATTTGCAACGAGTTTGATCGTCGAACAGCAGCCTCTAACCACGTTAAAAACTCATGGGATTGACGCTCTTTTTCGAACTTCTCACTGCCAGGTTCTAACTTTTCGGTCCGTTGTTCAAATCTTTGATCAATAAACCCTTGCATGCATTGACGAATTGCCAGCGCGCGAGCGGTCAAGTTTGCAGTCATAGCTTATTGCTCCTCTGTAATATTTAATTTTTCACACCCAATCGGCCCCTATTAGCCACAAATTTTTTACATATCTGTATCCTCATATTTATTTGTAAAAACCTCATAATAAAAACCTAAAACAGGATGGAAACACCAATAACCATTCCGTTTTGGTAAGGTGATGGTTCCATATTTTTTAGCACAATCGTAAATATCAATTTCTTCAGCATCTGCTTGCTCGGCTATTAATTCCATATAATTTTTTTCGAACCAAGGAATTATTCTCTTTGAAGATAGGATGTTTTCTGTTACGCGTTTTAATTGTGTTTCTTCGACAGGAATGTAAACCTCCTCGCGACTCGAAGTTTGGTCAATTCGGCAAAAAACAAAATCATCTTCATCTTCATTTATAAGCAATACGTAATTTTCTCTTGGTTGCTTATCATGACGAAAAGGATAGTGCTTTTGCAATAATGCCATTAAGGTACTGCACTCTGCTGTCCACCAACTATGTGCACCTAAACGATACGTTAAATCTCCATTACGATTAGATCCCGAACGTCGACGCCGTGGTGATCTCCGTATAGTCGATGGCAGCATCTTTTTCTCCAATTGAAAGTGCTCTAAGTCCACCAAGCTTCGTGTTGGATCAAGATGCTCCCGAGCCAGTATGCGTGGCCTGGAATCGATATATGTGGATTCATCTTCATGCAATAGTTCGGATACATCCTTACTGATAAGGCGCACAGAATCGTCTTCAAAACCCGGCCGTTGAAAAGCAGGCTTGTCCGACAGCCTAAAAGATCGAACATTACGTGACAATATATTGACGTTTACCTGATCCCAAGACTTGGGTCGATGTCGCCGTACCCTGCCAACCAGCTGGATGATAGAACGCATCGAAGAGGGCTCAATTATTGCCCAATCATAATCATGATCTCGACCTACTTCCGTTACCGGAGATCCCAAGACGATAAACAGCTGATTTTTTTCCCAATAGCGATCTAACTTCCTACGGACGATGGGTAAATCCAAAACCGCATGTGGGCTATTTCTTTCTAAGCTACGATCAAGTTCTTTTTCAATAATAGATCGCATAATTAATGGAAATTGCGAATGATATACGCATAAATGAATACGGTATTTCTCTGGCAAATTTAACTTGAAAAACTCTAAAGCTATATGCACTAAGGGAATAATGTTTGCCATGCGTATCAATCCAAAACTAACATTTTTATTTGTTTCTGGATCTTTTATGAAATTATTGTTATGTAGCTCCAAAGCATTATTCATTAATGTTTCAGCAAAACGCCCAAAAAAGCCATTTTTTTCTTCAGAAGATATATCTATAGGAACAATTGACCCCGTACGTTGCACCTCTTTTGCTTTAACCTTTTTTCGAAGCCTTTCTTCACGACGTTCGGCAAAAATATTGTGTTGTGCCAGAAAGTTCGCCTCCGTCGCGCAATCTGCATGAATGCACCCATACTCATCAAACCATGCGCTGCAAACATCAACGCCACTTCTGTCATGACCGCGGTTTGTTTGATACTGGGCGCGCCCGGCTAAATAAGCTGAGAAAAGACCTTGGACCAAAGCTGGGGGTAAGGTCGCGGAAGATAGCATTACCCGTGAGCCCAAAAGACCCGCCCAATGCACAAGACGCATCAAGGCAGGCAAATCCTCAAGACCGTAGTCATCTATCTCGTCCAGAACAAGATCACTTGTCATAAGGCGCAACATGGGCGCAATTTGTCGACCACCCCGGATGCCTTCTGTTGCTGGCGTAAGGTGATCAATCGTACTAACCAATACAGGCGCTGCAACCAATGCTTTAACATTCCGATTATGGAGCGTCCTGCTCAATAATGGATGGCTATCGTAGTCACCCTCAAACAATACACCGCCATCTTCATCAATAAGGTCCTGCAAAGATTCAGAGCCTGATTCTTCAGCTCTTTGACGAAAAAATTCAAACAAATCTCTGCTTGCTGATCCCCCAACACGAATTGCTAGCTGATCTTCATCCAAGTGCATCCGTTGCGCACGATAGGCTTGCCCAGTTTGTAGCGTCAATGTTCGCAAGCCCAGCGCGATAGAAAACCTTGCGCCTTTCTCGGGATCTGCCAAGGCATACATAATTCTGGCATTAGCAAGCGTTTTTCCACATCCGGTTGAGGCCATGTTGACAAAAAAAGCGCCTTTATGACGGGCCTTATCCCTGATTGAAGATACAAGATCAAATGCCTTATCCTGCCAACGAAAACGTGCGATCTGGGTGCGCTTTCTTAATCCTCGGTGATTTGCTAACGTAGGTAACGAAGTTTCCAGGCTCGGCATACTATGGGTGATATATCCCGCCTCAACGGCAACCCCAATTAAGTGCTCTTCCAACGTTTGATTAAGCTTTCCAAACGCTTTATTCGCATACAACGAAGTAACTGCCTTGCATTGAATACGATCGCTAACATGAACCTGGCTGGAATAATGGTGATCAGCCAGCATCAAACATAGCCGAGACAAGTGCATCACATACAGATTATTCAGCAACTCCAAGTTAGGCTGTTTTTTTAAAACGTCCAGTAATCTACGCGCCAGCCGTCGAGCCCTCTTTTGCCAATCCTGGTTTACAACCGGTAAACCTTCACTAAAAGACCAATAAGGCTCAACATCTTTTCTTGTTGGATCATTAAAAATCGCCTGATTGTTTTCTGCACGAATCTTAAAAAAGTATTGCGAGAAATCCCTGGCCCTCAAGGCGCGGCCCTTCAAATAGGTATCCGGTAGCCGATGGTGCGAGATCACTAACCAGCCTATCGCCACTGCTAGTGGGGACATTGTTTCAAATGGCGGATTAATCGTACTAACCAACCCATCTGCCTCTACCTTCGATAACCAATCGGAGAGTGCTCCTCCGCCGCTATCCAAAATCTTCGTTAACCATTCAGTATCAGAATCTTGTCCAACAAAAGCCTGAAATAATCTTAATGAAACCCATTCATGACGATAAATATTAGGCCCCTCATGATGCGCCTTATTATTAAGCCGCATCTGAAATGCATCGCAAGCCTTGCCGAGGTCATGAATCAATGCCGCAAAGGATGCCAACAAATATATGATTTCACCGGTATGCCAATCATTCTCATCAGATAAACGTAAAATCTCCCTACCTGATGTATCGGTAGGAACAGCTCCTCTCTCATTAAAGTGTTGACTTCTACCAACGGTCCATAACAGCTCAGTTTGGTTTGCACCTCGCACCCAATGACAAGCAACCGCAGTGTTTTTCCGGGCAGTACGACGTAAAAGGCGACGTAGGGTCCTTAACCCTTCCCAGGTAATCGTAGTCTGCCATGTTCTTTCCCCCCGTCGCTCCGCAAATTGATCCAAAATCCTACGCGTTTCTTTCAGGGCTCTTTTTGTGCACTCGGAGATGATGATTACTTGCATGACCCATTACTCACTTACCGATAGTGAGATAGCCTGAACATTTTCTATCATGTAATCCAACGCTTTGGTCGTTGTAAAGCTATCAATACAAGCTTGTCGAAAATCCCGCTCTTCATCACCCCGAATGGCAGAAATAAAGGCCTGAGGTAAAACTAGTGCGTCTTTTATTAAATCAGCGACATCAAATACCAAACCTCCCCGCCTTGTTTTACCGTGCAAAACGGCCAGGCCATGTGGTATACCGAGTACCCAGGTCGCCGTAGCGCCCAAGCCATATGCCAGGTAATTGCCATGATCTAAAAATCGATTCGCTGGATCTGTTCCCGAACCACGCTTTGCGCGCGTAAACTCGCCATAACCAGTACTGGTGACAGCCAATTTATAGAGTAGCTTTGTAAGCCTCGCCTCTTCGGTCAATAAATCGTAGGATGACGCCTTCTGCTCAATCGCGAAACGAGACTGTCCTAATATCTCTAAAAAATATTCTCGCTGGCTCGCTATGCCAAATTCTTTAAAGGCTTTGTGGCCTATCCATTGCTTTTTTATAAAATCCAAACGAGCATACTGAAATTGCTTTGCTGCTTCCAAGCGCTTGGCATCATCAAACCAAAACTGCACCCACCGTTGTAAATATTCAGTAGGCCGATACTCACTTTGAGGTTGCAACCACGCGACCTCCAGCTCACGTTCAGTGGCACTAAACAGGGGTGTACCACCACCGCCACAGAAACCTACCAGCACGCCTGCTTTTGCTAGTTCTCGCATTGCGGCTTGTGTAATGGAAGTCCCCGTCCCCAATAAAACCACTGTGGTATTGGCAATGGGTATATTCCAATAAAGGCTCCGACTCGCAGCACTGGTGACATATTCTACCCGGCCACCCTTTACCAGCACCCTGCAATACTGCAAATAATAAATATTAGCTCTTTTTGAATGCAGGATTGTCTTTAAGTCGGATGGATGCAATAGCTCCATGTCTCCTCCTCCTTACCCTGTCGGATATTACAACAATAAATTACATTTTGTTAGCCTGTGCATTAGCCAATATACATTAGTAATTTATTATGAGTCTGGAGACCAGATCAGACGCAGAAAACTAGAACCGTTGGCGCAATAGCGAACGAAATCGGGTGTTTCTATCAGAAAATTGCAGTATATTTATGCCCATTCCATATTTCGAGCAAGCTTTCAAGGGCCGATGTCCATTGCGCAACAGCCATAAATCCGCATTAGATCGCCCATTTTCAGACTTCACTTCAACAACATAAGCGGTTTTGGCAAGCGCATGATGCCTGTCGGGCTCCACAAACTGAATGCCGTGATCTATCGTAATGCGCTCGGAGTTTTCCCTGGCAACCAAAGTGGTGCGTTGGTAATCCACCCTAAGACTACGTTGCAGGGTATACGTTAATTGGTAGCCATAATGATGCACTAATTTATCGTTGGCAAACGACAATAATGCGGGAGGCAGCGTGTCGCTATAGCAGTTAGCCTTATCGGTTTGCTGCCGGTATTTCACTGTCTCATTTCGAAATCCTTTAATTTTGATTTCGAAGAAATACAACGCAGCCTCGTGATAATGGCGGAAACGAATTTTGAAACGTCGGCGACGGCCTTTATTATGATCGAAAAAAGTTTGGTAATCCGAACCGTCCCAATAAATACTGCTGTAATTAAAACGCCGCATGCCATCAATACATAACACACTGTAGTCTTCTGCCTGGGCCAACAAAAAATCACTTAGCTGTTTGGCGGTGAGCACATATTTATTATCGATTCGCCGCAGTAAGCTCGCGCGCGCTTTCAATGCTTCTAATGATATGAGACTGTAATCATGGAGCGCAGCCAGCATAGTTCTTAATTCTGATAGCTAATTTCAGCCCGCACCACTTCCGTGACATAGTTTACGCTTAGTAAACGCACATTAATTATATTAACCTTCAGCCGTTCGGTAAGCTCCTGGCGCAGGGCGCCGGCGCTTAAAAACAAACTGTCCGGAATATAATCTAACGTCACTTGTAACTGGTGGGATGCGCGAAACAGCCTGGGATGATCTACCCAGTACACTACCAATAAAACAATCACCAGGATTAAGAACACAAAAAACAGACTACTTCCGTCAATAGAAGTAATTACCGCAAGCGCAATACTGCCAAAGAAATACCCAATATCAGATTTATTAATGGTTTCTGAACGCAGATTAAATAGCGCCAAAATCGCAAAAAGGCCAAACCCTGCTGCGAGCGTAAATTCGACATTTGAGAGAATTGATAAGACGCCGAAGGTAAAAACATTGAAAAGTGCGGCGGCAAGGGTCACTTCCTTATTTTTATAGCGAGGCCAAAACATGCCAAAAAGAAGCGTGGCAGCAGCGACCAGATTCAGCAGAAAACGTAATACTAGCGAAAAACTCTCTACCTCAAGCATCAGGCTTGCCCACTTCCGTCGTTTCCATTTGTAAATTTTGTAAACCCTAACCGCGACTATAACACGTCCCGCCGCAGTAAATGTGCGATCCGCTCGTTCATCATCTCTGGCGTTCCATCCGTAAAACAGAACGCCCGGGCACAATGCAAATGGTGAATTAAACGATATTGTGCTTCCAAACCAACTGCCCCCATCACTTGTAAGCACTGACTAATAGCGGGTTCAGCCATTGTATTTGCCGATTTTTTAGCCATTGCCGCCAACTGTTGGGCAAACCTATTCGCTGCCCGCGTTGTCTCCCCATCGTGAGACGCCGCTTGTTGCGCAAATGCATCAATCGCCCGACTGGCCTCATACGTTAACGTTTGTAACTGCGTGAGTTGGGTGGCCACATCCGCAAGCTTCCAGCGTAAGCCCTGATGCTCTAACAAGGGAACACCAAATGCCTGGCGAGTTTCCCCGTAAGCCAGTGCTGATCGCAAGGCATTACGCACCATGCCCAGGCACATGGCAGCCACATGCACACGCGCTTGATTCACACCTTGTAAAGCGGCTTTGAAACCGCCGGGTGCTGGGTACAACAAACGGTGCTCAGGAATCAAGCAATCGGTCAGGGTGAAGCCGCCCACCCCCATGCCGCTCACGGTGGGTGTTTGATAAGCGGGTGCCCGTGTAAAGCCTGGATCTGCTGCCGACACAATAAATCCACCAACCCCACGCGCCCCCGCCTCAGGATCTGTTTGTGCATATACTAAAAACACGTCTGCGAAACTGGCATTGGCAATCCACGCTTTTGTGCCAGATAGTCTCCAACCGTTATCCTCGCGTACTGCGTGGGTATGCATGGTGGAGAAATCACTTCCAGATTGGGGCTCTGTCATTGCGGTACAGGCAAATTGCTCCCCATTCATCAATGAGGGCATGAACTCACTGGCCAAAGCTTTGCCACCCGACAAGGCAATACGCATTGCAATATTATGGTGAGCAATAAGCGAAAAGGTAAACGCCGCATCATAGTAAGCAAGCTCTTCACAAACCCGCATGCGGGCCACGTAGCGGGTCCCTCCTCCGCCCCACTGTTGTGGTACTTCCATTGCCGCCAGCCCTTTTTTAACAGCCAAGCGCAAGCGAGCAAGATCGGGCGCCTCTTTCTCGTGCTCAAAGCGCTGTTGTGACAAAACCTCTTTACCGAACGCCGCGGCCTTGGCAACATACTTTCTTTCAGCCTGATTAAGCTGGCAATCAAACACCTGTTGAAGCATTATGACGACTCCGCAAAACCCAGTTCATCCGCAAAGAGAATAGCATGTCATTTCTGCCTGGAAAACGACAGAGGATCTGTTATTGTGTCTGTATAGGAGAAACCTAAAAACGGGGTTACGATGGGCAAACTGTGGACACGGTATACAACCTTTTACGTCGTTATAGGATTAACGTTTTTCTTTTTACTGCTGGCATGGTTAGGGAGCCCGTGGTGGTTACTGCCCGCGGCAGTTAATGCCATACTAGTGATTGTTGGCATTTGCGATATGAGGCAAACGGCGCGTGCCATACGCCGCAACTATCCAGTCATTGGAAACTTACGCTTCTTTTTTGAGTTTATTCGACCAGAAATGCGGCAGTATTTCTTCGAGGATGATCGAGATCAAACGCCTTTTTCGCGTTCCCAACGCAGCCTGGTGTACCAACGCGCTAAAAACACTGTTGATGTACGTCCGTTTGGAACAAAAGAGGACGTCTATGACCAGGCTTATGAATGGATTAACCACTCCATGGAACCCGTCACCATAGAAGATGATGATTTCCGTATTACGGTTGGCGGCAGCGACTGTACACAGCCGGTTTCTCTCTCCGTATTCAATATCTCCGCCATGAGCTTTGGCGCGTTATCGGGTAATGCTATTCAGGCCTTAAATAAAGGTGCCAAAATGGGCAATTTCATTCACGATACCGGGGAAGGCGGCATTAGCACTTACCACCTAAAACATGGGGGTGATTTAACCTGGAACATTGGCTCGGGATACTTCGGATGTCGCGACGAACAGGGTAACTTCTCCGAAGAACGTTTTTGTGAGCAAGCCCAGCGCCCTGAAGTAAAGATGATTGAAATTAAGCTGTCACAAGGGGCCAAGCCGGGCCATGGTGGCATGCTACCCGGCGCCAAGGTAACAGCAGAAATTGCCCACGCTCGTGGAGTTCCCATGGGAATAGACTGCGTATCTCCAACCCACCACAGCAGTTTCACTACCCCTATAGAGCTCCTGGAGTTTGTGGCTCGGTTGCGCGAATTGTCAGGCGGTAAACCGGTAGGCTTCAAATTATGTATCGGACATCCCTGGGAATGGTTTGCCATTGCCAAGGCCATGTGCAAAACCAAAATCCTTCCAGATTTCATTGTAGTTGATGGCGCAGAAGGTGGGACGGGCGCTGCTCCAGTAGAGTTTACCAACTACGTAGGGGTCCCCTTACGGGAAGGATTACGATTGGTACACAACACCTTGGTTGGCATTGGCGTGCGTGACCAAATTAAATTAGGCGCCTCCGGAAAAATTATCAGCGCCTTTGATATGGTTAGAATTATGGCTTTGGGGGCCGATTGGTGTAACAGCGCCCGGGGCTTTATGTTTGCTATTGGTTGTATTCAAGCACAAATATGCCATACTGGTTTGTGCCCTACCGGTGTCACCACGCAAGATCCCAAACGCCAGAAAGCACTGGTTGTCTCTGACAAATCCGTGCGTGTTATGCAGTATCATAAAAACACCTTGGCGGCATTGGCCGAACTGCTCGCGTCTGCTGGCCTAAAACACCCCAGCGAGTTACGACCCCATCATATTGTTAGACGAGTACGCAACGGGAACGTACGGGTGCTATCCGCATTATTTCCCGATCTTGAAACAGGTGAACTCTTGCAAGGCAAGTTTAGAAACACAATTTTCGAAAAAGCCTGGCCCATGGCACAGGCAGAAAGTTTTGCCCCACTTTATAGTTTAAGTGCAGCACTTTCGGGGAATCCTGATCAGACCTTACCCCAGGATGCTAGCCAGGTGAATAAGGCCGGCAACCCTACGGGTAACGCACATGCCTGACCCCAGATTTCGCTGGCGCTCTATAGTTATCCCCGTTCTTGGGCCCTCGATGCTATTTGGTGTGGGGGTGGGCTCGATATTTCCTATTATTGCTCTTATGGCATTGGAACTTGGGGCTTCCCATGCCGTATCCGGAGTAATTGTTGCGTTAATTGGCCTGGGATCGTTTTTTAATAACATCCCGGCGGGGCTGCTCATTAGCCGCATTGGCGAGCGCAAAGCCATGATTGGCACAGCGCTGTTTAGCATTGTCGGATTAAGCTTGTGCTTGTCGGCACGCCATCCGGCCACCTTGGCCCTTGGCGTTACCATGCAGGGCATGGCGCAATCCGTGTTTTATCTGGCCCGACAAACCTATGTCATGGATGCCGTACCCCTGACGTTACGCGCCCGGGCGTTTTCATTGCTCGGAGGAACACAAAGAATAGGCATGTTTGCCGGCCCGTTTATTGCCGCGGCGGTGATGCATTTTATGGGGCTGAGGGGCGCTTTTTGGACAGCAATTGTTGCCTTGATTTTGACTGCTATTTTATGTTTCACCCTTAAGGAACTGCCAAGTGCGGAGCCCCCAGTTACAACAACTGGCAAAGCAACTAGTGTTCGTCCCAAAACCTGGACGATTCTACGTGAAAACTACAAGGCGCTGTTAACGCTAGGTGTTGGCATTATGTTTATTGGCACCATGCGGTCATCACGCCAGGTGGCCGTGCCGCTATGGGCCGAACATATCGGTTTGTCTCCAACCGCTACCGCCTTGATTTTTGGGTTTATTTCTGCCATTGATATTATCTTTTTCTATCCCGCCGGAAAAATCATGGACGAATATGGGAGGCTATGGGTAGCCTTGCCCTGTGGCCTTTTGTTAGGCATATCGTTTATTCTCATGCCGCTAACGTCTACGTTGTGGCCCTTTATTCTGATCGCCGCCATCATGGGTTTTGGTAATGGTATTGGCTCCGGCATTATGATGACCTTGGGCGCCGATGCATCCCCGGCTCGCGGGAAAACCCAATTTTTAAGCTTATGGCGCTTAATTAGCGACTTCGGCAAAAGTCTGGGGCCATTTATCTTGTCAGGGCTAACCGCATTATTTACGCTGGGAACAGGGGTGTTTTCCATTGGATTATTTGGGTTTGCTTCCACCGCCATATTCTGGAAGTATTTGCCACGGGATACCCATCTTAAAGCGCAAAAGATGGCATCTACGCAAAAAACAAGCCCCAGCAAACCACGCAAACAACCTAATTAAACAGAAAACGGCCAAAAAATGGGAATTAATAAAACACCCAGCACCCAAAAAATCAAATTCAACGGCAAGCCTACCTTTACAAAATCCGTAAACTTATAGCCGCCGGCACTGTACACCATCATGTTTGTTTGGTAACCCACGGGGGTTAGAAAGCTTGTCGACGCTGAAAACGTAATGGCAATCAAAAATGGCGTTGCCTCGGTATCCAATAACTTTGCCGTTGATATGCCAATGGGGGTTAATAACACAGCGGCGGCAGAGTTGCTCATCAATTCACCAAAAAACAAGGCCATCAAGTACAGCACCGCCAGCACCGCATGCGGCCCCAAGTCTTGTACCAGCCCCAAGGTATGGTCGACGACATACTGTGCCGCCCCCGTTGCACTCATGGCAGCCCCTAATGGCAGCAGGCCGGCCATTAATATCAGTACTGACCAATCCATGGAGTCATAAACCTCATTCCGCTGTAGACAGCCAGCAAGCGTCATCAAGGCAGCTCCGGCCAGCGCCGACACCGCAATAGGAACCCAACCGAGCGCAGCCGTTGCAATGACGGCGGCCATGGTCAGCAAGGCAAAGGGGGCGCGCCAACCCCGGGTATGCGGTGCACTGCGCTCGGAAAGCACAATGACGGTGCGATCATTGCGCAAGCGCTGCATATCAGACTCGGGAAGCACCAGCAGCAATATATCCCCAACCTTTAGGCGAACTGACTGCAACTTGCTGCGAATAATCTGGCCCCGCCGCTGTACGCCTAATATAGACGCGTTGTACTGCCAGGTGCGATCCAGCACCGCAAGCCGATAGCCCGCGGCGCGCGAACTGGGAGCTATCATCACTTCTGTCATAATCCGCTTAGCGGTAGATTCCGGGCTCTCATCATTTTTAGTGTTGGTTGTGATCGTCAGCGCAAACGCGTCGATTACTTTTTCCAGATTTGGCCAATGACCCCGCGCGAGCAACACATCCCCCGCTTTCACAGGCTCTGCACGCGGTGCCGACTGCCGAATACCCTTACGCGTTAAGCTCAACACATACACACCGTAATCGTCGGCAAACCCTGCCTCGGAAGCGGATTTACCGATTAATTCTGACGCTGCCGGCACGCGCATTTCCGTGACGTAATGTCCATATTCGTAGCGTCTAAAGCTGGTGCTGCGACTATCGGGTAATAACCAACGCCCAATAGTTAGCAAATAAACACAGCCTACCCCAAGGCACACCAAGCCCAAGGGGGCGAATTCAAACATGGTAAACCCACGATGTCCCAAATCTTGCGCAACCGAGTTCACAATCAGGTTGGTTGACGTTCCTATAAGCGTACAAACCCCTGTCATTTGCGACACATACGACAAAGGAATAAGTGCCTTGGAGGGTGCCATCCCAATTTGCAGGCTGGCGTTAATAACAATGGGCATGAAAACGGCCACCACCGCGGTATTATTTACAAACGGCGCGATGATAGCCAAAAGAATGAAAAGCGTGAGCAATAAAAAGAAGGGGGAGCGGGTGCGTTCCAACAGTGCATTAATACCAGACAAGGCGCCGCTATTTTGCAAGCCAGCTGCGAGCACAAACATGGCTCCCACCGTAATGGTCGCTGAATTACTAAACCCGCTAAGCGCTTCAGCGGGCTTAATTAAATCCAGTACCGTCAGGCTGACCAGTACCAGAATGGCAACCACGTCGATGCGAAGCTTTTCCGTAATGAATAAACCCATGGCCCCAACGGCGATGGCTAGCACAAGAAAAATATCTGTGGTCATATAGTCTGGCCATGTAGAACTCACCGGAGTATTAGTCTACCTGTTTTTACTGTAGCCAGTGCATGCTTTACCCATCCCAACAATAAAAATAGGGCAGGAACTACCCTGCCCTATTGTGAATTCCACACATCCGACACGCTTTAGTTCATATTCTGATCCATACCCGTGCTATTGTCGTCTGGTTCCGTCAATCCTGGAGCGCTTTCATTTGGCTCGGTCATATCAGAGCTGTCGTCACCAGGCTCGTTGATGTCGGGACCATTGTCACTGGGTTCCGTCATGCCAGGACCACTGTTAGTTGGCTCTGCCGTATCTGGACTGGCGTCATTAGGCTCAGTGAGGTCGGGGCTGCTATCGCTTGGCTCGGTCGTCGTGCCAGGCGCGGTCGTTGGATCTTCCTGTGTATCCATCTGTGCAAGGGAGACATCGGCCACAAAAGCCATGGAAACGGCTAATAAAGCAGCGGATAACTTAGTGAATGTCATAGATTAATCACTCCTTACTAAATCAGAATTAAGCAGTGAGGTACTGCACTTTCACTGTAGGATTGAAATAGGAGTGCGTATGTGCGCTAACACACATAGTATTGGTTTGATTTGTTAACTAACGTAACCCCATGTGGGTTAATGCCTGCTTTAAACTGGTTACAAAACGAGCAGATGTGCCTGCCAGGCTTGTGTAGACTAGTAAGCTCTTCACTCAGGTATAAGGTGTGGTTTGCATGTCTCATCCTTGGGGTTTTATGGGGAATCGTCTGCTTTACCAACTGCCTACAGAAGAACAAGAGGATTGGTTTCCTTGCCTTGAAACCGTTGCACTGAAACAAGGCCAGGTTTTATATGAAGCGGACTCAGCGCTACCGTATGTATTCTTCCCTACCTCTGCAACGGTATCGTTAATGTACATGATGGAAAATGGCGCCCAAGCAGAGGTTGCTGAAATTGGCAACGAAGGCTTGGTCGGCATGTCAGCATTATTGGGTGGCAAGGCAACGCCCGGCTTGGCAGTGGTTCAGAGTGAGGGGCAAGCATGGCGGATACACGAAGCCGATTTACAATACAAGCTTGGAGAAAACTCGCAAGCATCACGCTTATTTTCGCGTTACACCCTAAGCTTAATCACCCATATCGCACAGGTATCCGCCTGTAATCGACTGCATTCTACGGAGCAACGGCTTTGCCGCTGGCTATTAACAACCGCCGATAGCCGTCAAACCAGTGACATATGGGTAACCCAGCAACAAATTGCCAATAAGCTGGGCGTTCGCCGCGAAACCGTTACCGCATGTGCACTGAAACTACAGGCACGTCATCTTATCCATTGCAGTCGTGGGCGTATCGCCATACGGGACTACGAGCAATTAGAGCGGTGCAGCTGTGAATGCCATGCCGTCATCAAAAGCCGTTACGACACGTTGTTGCGTGCCTCAACGGCAGCGCCAATTGACTAGCAAACTCACTGCACCCTATTCGGGTTGTGTTGTACTACGCTCGACAAACGGAATTGCTTCGTCAATTTTTTCCCAGATAAACCGCCCGGATGGCGAGTCCTGCTCCTCGGCAATATGGGCAACCAAACCTGCCGCCCGGGAAATCACGGCAAAACCGCGCATCAGCTGCCTAGGGACACCAATGGCACCTAACATGGCGGCCACGGCCCCTGTTGCATTAATGGTGATATGCTTGCCATAAACTTCATCGACCACAACACTAAAATTTGTCAACGCGTCAATATATCGCTGATCCAGCTCGGTCTCCGCACGGGCAAGGTTTAAAAGCTTGATGGAGCGGGGATCATCAGGTTTGTGCAAGTGGTGTCCAAACCCAGGTAGAAAAGCCTTTCTGTGCCGATAGTCCTCGGCAATCGTACGCATTTCCTGTTCCGGTGTGCGTGACGTCACAATCTGCTCTAATAGTTCAGCACAATTCTCCATGGTCCCCACAAACTGGCTTCCCACCGCTAACAGGCCTGAAGACACTGCGCCCTGCAGATTTTCTGGTGCACTCATGTAAACAAGACGCGTTGCAATCGCACTGGGCGTTAAGCCATGCTCCATCAAAGTAATTAAAACGGCATCAATAATCCGCAAATCTACCGGCCGCGGACGACGTCCCATAATTTGCGTGAACATCACTTCTGTAAAAGTGGTTTGACCTATTAGTTCATTGACGAGATCTCGATCCCGGTATTGCATGCCGGTTAGATTGTGTGCACACAGCTCGGTTGTTGGCGTTTTGCTCATACAGGTGTCCTTTTAAGAATGATGATGGCATGCTTTAAGAGGCAGGCGTATCTGCCAGCATGACACGCAGGTCTGACTTTAATATCTTGCCCACGGAGGAACGTGGCAAAGACTCGATAATAAAAATGTTTTTGGGAGTCATGACAGGACCCAACCTGTCCCTAACGTATTGCTTAAGGGTATCCGGCGTTACCGTAGCACCAGCTTTTAATTCAACTGCCGCATTCACGGCCTCCCCCCATTTTTCATCAGCAAGACCAAACACTGCCGCTTCGTGAACCGCGTCATGGGTGGACAAACAGCCTTCAACATCAACCGGATATACATTAAACCCCCCCGAAATAATGACATCACGCAGTCGCTCTTTGATAAATAGAAAACCACGCTCATCAAGGTATCCGACATCGCCGGTGTGCAACCACCCATTTTTAAGGGTTTCAGCGGTAAGGTCCGGGCGTCGCCAGTAGCCAGTCATCACCAAATCCCCGTGGATAAGAATTTCACCATTATCACCCGCGGGGAGCGTTTCACCGTTTGGCGACACAATTTTTATAGTCGTCAACCAGGACGCGCGTCCCACACTGCCACGATAGCGGGCTTGCATCAAAGCTTCGGGCGTCAATAAGGTTGCAATTTGTGGTGCTTCCGTCTGCCCATAGGTTGTGGCGACAACAGGCCCAAAAAATTCTTGACTCGCCTGGATTTTCTCTACAGGCATGGCCGCGCCCCCGTAGATCAGCAACCTTAAGTCAGGAAAACAGGCAGGGCTTACCTCATCGGCCTCCATCAATTTGTAGATAAGTGTTGGCGGCATAAACGTCAGACTCCCGCCATGATGCCGGAAAGCTTCAAGCACGGATGACAACGACGTATCAGCCACGTAAAGGCTGCCCCCCTGCGCGAGTAACGGCAGCACATAAGTACCTGCACCATGACTCAATGGCGCTGCTGCCACAAAACAATCATCGGCAGTTAAGCTCCAGCCGGCGACTTGATTCATAATATTCGCCATCCACGCGCGGTAGGGCTGCATTACGCCCTTGGGTAAGCCGGTTGTTCCCCCCGTGAACTTGATCGCGTGCGTATCATCCGGCGAAAACTCGTGGCGGTCGGGTTGTTGCCCATGGTGCGACGCGATGATTGACGGATAATCCACAAGGCTAAGCAAGCATGGTGGCAAATCCTCAAACAGTGAGGCGCGGTCCCCATCCACCAAGGCAACCGTGGGCATTACGGATTCAACAATCCGACGCACCTGGGGGGCTGTACTGCGATAGTTCACAGGCACCCACACCTTACCAGCTGCCATAATGGCCAACATGCCCACCACATATTCCAGGCAATTAGCCGCGCATAACACCACCCTGGACCCAGGGTTAGCATCAATGGTTTGCAATGCTACAGCCAACGCATCCACCTGGGCACGTAAGCTGTCATAGCTTATGGACACAGTTTCTGTTTTAAGCGCAATCGCCTCGGGATACGCTTGTGCAGAACGGTAAAAAAAATCGATGGGAACCACAGTACAGTCCTTTAATTAGCATTCCGACCTTTTTGCTTGTTATAGTCGTAATTATCCAGATTAACCCTCAATATAGTGCACGGGACGCCAGAATGGGATTATTAGTAGACGGTAAATGGCAAGATAAATGGTATGACACGGACAGCACCGGGGGGCGTTTTAAACGTGATGATGCCCGATTTCGTCATTGGATTACTCCCGATGGACAGGCTGGGTCCACCGGTGACGCTGGATTTAAAGCCGAAAAGGGGCGCTACCATCTTTATGTTTGCCTGGCTTGTCCGTGGGCGAACCGGACATTAATTTTTCGCGTCTTAAAAGGCTTGCAAGATATTATCAGTTTGTCGGTGGTCAACCCTTATATGGGAGAAAATGGCTGGAGTTTTGAGCCTGGCACAGGCGTAATTCCAGACCCGGTACTCAATGCAAAATATCTCCATCAGCTTTATACCCACGCAAAGCACGATTACACCGGTAGGGTTACCGTACCGCTGCTATGGGACTTGCAACAACAAACCATAGTCAGCAATGAGTCAGCGGATATTATCCGGATGTTTAACTCGGCCTTTGATAAAGTGGGTGCGGAACCCGGCGATTACGCCCCAGCCAATTTACGGGATGAGATTGATGCCATTAACGCAGAAATTTATCCTCGTATTAATAATGGTGTCTATAAAGCGGGCTTTGCCACAGACCAACAGGTTTATGAAGAGGAAGTCACCCGGCTTTTTAGTTATCTGGACACGTTGGAAGAACGCCTGGCGTCGCAGCGCTATCTGCTGGGTGACACCATTACAGAGGCGGACTGGCGCTTGTTTACAACGCTTATCCGTTTTGATGCCGTCTACCACGGCCATTTCAAATGCAATCTGAAACGCCTCGTTGATTATCCCAACTTATGGCGGTATACACAGATGCTATATCAATGGCCAGGCATTGCGAGCACGGTCAATTTTGATCACATCAAACAACATTATTACCGCAGCCACCCCACCATTAATCCCAATGGGATTGTTCCCCTTGGGCCCCTACTAGACCTTGAGCAACCTTCTAGCACAAATACATAAATTTATGCCTAAGCGACTCCTTCTCTTTATGACCACCTCATTTTGCCTCCTAGTCAGTGGGCTAGGGGTAGCACAAACGGGCATTCAGCTCGGCAACCAGGGTTCCGGCCCTGGTATTAGCGGTGATACGGGATCTGGATGGAACCATACAGAACGTGGTAGCCGATACGGCAACCGCGGGGATCGGGCGGGATCCGGATTAACCCCTTATGGCAAAAGCGATCGCCACAGGCCCGGATCCGGCACGGGAAGTGGCCTAAAACCCTCGGATCCTGGGGGCCTCGATCGTAATAATAATGGTCTGGGTTCTGGTTGGACTCCAGATAGTGCCGGCGGCAACAGTTACGGTAGTGAAAACTATGGTTCACGTTGCCAGCGTAATGCCCAAGGGGTTTTAAAATGCCGCTAAACGGACCATAAAACACCACAATTTATGCTATAATAATCCTCAGCATTACGAGTTGGGTTCATCCCATGCCAACCTGTGACCCGCACAAGGTGGATAAAGAATGCGGCTTTATAAAGCAATCAACGGGAAGTTTCAAAGCCCGCGGTTGCGGGCTTTTTTTATGGGCGCTTTATTAACCAACTTGCTGGCCCGGCAGTACGCTAAACAGCTAAAAAGGATATCTTATGTCTTTTTCTTTTCATGTTGCTGGTCATAACTTTATTGGCAAGACCCAACCCGGATCCTCTCGCGTTCATGTTTACCTTGAAAACGATGGGCGGTTCATTGGTAGCTACGATGTTGACAGCCACACCATTTACGATGAAAACCCCACTGGCACCTGGACAGAGCTTGCACTAAAGCCCTATCAAGCCTGGCTGCCCGTTATGGAATCAGCAATTCTGGACGCGCAAACGTTCCGACGTATTCGTCGCCACGCCAAAAAATTGGCGGAAAATATTACTTTGGGGGGACAACATTCTTATACGTAGGCATTAAGATTGCCCCAATACCGTCGTAATAGCGAACCGGGCTGGAGAAATCCAGCCCGGTTTGCATTTATCCGGAGACCGATGCGTGTTTGGCAAACCGTTCCCGCAGCGTTTGCGCCGCGCTTACCAAAGCTTCTAAAGCCGGTCGGGTTTCTTTCCAGCCACGCGTTTTTAATCCACAGTCGGGATTCACCCAAAGCTGTGACACCGGAATACGTTTTGTTGCACGCTCAATGAGATCAACAATCGCCTCT
>Ga0209487_1001203_pt1 | contig 22212 bp, 17 predicted proteins | sample Poulit2012_FD_187524 | JGI IMG/M metagenome (GOLD analysis project Ga0209487, IMG submission 187524) | Agricultural soil microbial communities from Georgia to study Nitrogen management - Poultry litter 2012 (SPAdes) (version 2) | ecosystem: Environmental > Terrestrial > Soil > Agricultural land...
CCGGTCGCGCGGGTTTCATCCGAAGTCGCGCCGCCTCAGCCTCAGGTCGCGCGGGTTTCATCTGAGGTCGCGCCGCCTCAGTCTCATGTCGCGCGGGTTCTACCTTAGGTCGCGCAACGCTAGACTCCGTTCGAGCGGTAATAGCCTCTAGCGAGCGTCGCGAGTCTCCCATTCGTGCTGATTCGACTTAGGCTCCCGGCGAGATAGCCGTCGACTTACTTAATTGTTGCACTTACTTGTTCGATCCGCTCACAGTTGATAGGCCACTGCATTTAATTTTTACAAATTGTGATTGTATTGTAGGTATTTAAAAAGTATCGTACTGTAATTTCTAGTTAATTAATTTAATTAATTTGAGGTATATAGGAGTTTTATATGCTATACTAGAGTTATTAAACTTTTGGGGGACGTATTATGCAACGGGGTACTTTTCAGTTAATGAAATCGGTTAATAAATCGATTATTTTAAATAAGATTCGCACGAGCGAGCCTATTTCGCGTGCGCAAATTGCTAAGGAAACGAAGCTAACTCCGCCAACGGTGAGCAGTATTGTGCGTGAGCTTATTGAGCAGGATTTGGTGAAAGAAAGTGAGTTAGGGGAATCAAAAGGCGGCCGGAAGCCTACCATGCTTTTAGTAAATAAAGATGGCTTTTATGTGATTGGCGTTGACGCAGGGCCAAAAACCATTGAGTGTATCCTTAGTAATTTATCTGGTCAAATAAAAGACAGGGTGGTTGTTTCGATTGAATCCCCATTGACGAATGAGTCTTTTCTTGATTTATTGAAAAGTGGTATTCGAAAAATACTTCAAAATGTCAAAGAGCGGTCGAAAGTTCTTGGAATTGGCATGGCGATGCACGGTGTCGTTGATGTGGCAAGGGGAACGTCTTTGTTCGCGCCTATATTGCAGTTGAGCAATATTCCAATAAAAGATGAACTTGAGAGGGAGTTCGATTTAGTTGTTCAAGTTGAAAACGATGCGCGTGCGATGACACTGGGTGAATCTTGGTTTGGAGAACATGGTGATGTGTCCAGTATGATGGCTGTTAATTTAGGGTCTGGTGTCGGTGCCGGGGTAGCTATCAATGGGAAACTGTATCACGGTTCAACGGATTTAGCTGGGGAAGTCGGGCATATGACGATCGATATGAACGGGGAACGTTGTGAGTGCGGAAATAGAGGCTGCTTGGAATCGTTCGCTTCAGCGCCGTCAATCGTGAACCGGGCAAATAAAAGGATGCCAGGAAAAAATATCACCTCTAGTCGAGAGGTTTATGAACTCGCTCTCGAAAACGATAAGGAATGCGTAGAATTGCTGCAACGAACGGGAGCAATTATAGGAATAGGGCTCACTAATCTTATTCATGTATTAAACCCTGAATTGATTATTATTGGTGGGGGTGTCTCGAAATCAGAACGTTTCATCTTAAGACCAATTCGCGAGACAATCAGCATGAGAGGATTGACGAAGGAAGCGAAAGAAACGCGTGTTGTTGTTTCCGAATTGGGCGATGATGCGACGATACTTGGGGCGGTGGCACTGTTGCTGGTGGAGTTGTTTGATCCGAGGTAAATTTAAAAGCAAAGCGACCTTCAATTTTTTTGAAGGAGAAGGTCATAAAGTTGGTGAGGATAGCGGTTTGTTTCCTAGTAAAACATTAATTTGTGTTATGGAATATTCTTGCAAAGATTGCTCGATGTTTCCATAGCTCAGGTCAAAATAAAAACTCTCCGGGATAGACTGGAGAGTGAAGGAATTATGGCGATTAATTTTTTATATTATGCTGGATTTCAAGTATTTTTTCTTTTGTTAATTCCGTTATTTCTATAACGTACTCAATGTCTGCACCGTCTGCTAGAAGGCGTTGTGCTATTAGTTCTTTAGCTTTTCTACTGCCTTCTTTTTCACCTTCTTTCAAACCTTTCTCTACCCCTTTTTTCACTCCTTTTTCCACACCTTTTTCCACACCTTTTTTCATACCTCTTTTCATACCTCTTTTCATTCCTTCTTTTTCAGCTTCTTGTGCCCGGAGTTCAGCTTCACGCTTAGCTGATTCTTCGTCCATGATATGCTTTAGTCGGGATTCATAGGCTAAAAATTGTTCAGGTGTCAAACTAAGTTCTTCCCAGTTATGAAAGGCTTTTTTCAATGTTTTATCGTCCATTGCGATCACCTCCAATTCTCGATAAATATCTTCATAATATTGGTTGTTCCGATGGTCAACCATGCCAAGTAATAATAGCCATCTTGCTAAGAAATCATTCCAGGGATCTAGTTCTTCCTCTTTCCAAGCCTTTAGTAGTTTTGGCATTTCAATAAAGTGAAATTCCATTACATTTGTCAGTTTGAATTTATCTACATCTTCATGTAAGTGATACATCGTATGAAAACGCTCAGTTTTGTCAATCATGTTGAAGTTCATCACGTTAATTGAGATAACTGGTTGAAGCTCCTTATAACTCATTCCCGTTTGTAGTTGAGTGCGGTAGATTCCTGACCAATAGTAGATGGAACGTTTTATCATATTATATTTATTGGTAAATTGAATTTCTACATTGATTCTTTCGTCAGCAGTGGTCACAACTAAGAAATCAAGTCTTGATTGTTTATCATCGAAATATTCTCCACCGGCTTCAACGTTGATAAATGAAATATCTTTTATCGGTTCCCGCCCTGTCTTTTGTATAATGGCATTCAGAAATACAACTGTGATTTGTTTGTTTTTTTCATTACCAAATAGCTGTTTGAAGGCGTAGTCAATTTTTAAATCCATTAAACGATGAAGTGGTATTCGTTTGAGCAGGTTAACTCTTTTGTTACTTTGTTTTTCTGAATTATTATTGTTGTAATCTGCAGGTCCGTCTTTCACAACGTGTAGGCTAGTATCAATTGAAGTAAAATCGAGAGGTCGCTTTGTTACTTGCATTATAACACATCCTTTTTTAATTGTGAGGGTTTATCAAGATGTGATTCTGACTATAGTATATCAAAATAAAATTCACAGAACAAGTGTTCCTTCTTTTTAATTTAATGTAATTCATAAATAACAGCTTCTGAATTGGGCGATGATGACGCTTGGGGCGGTGGCACTGTTATTGATGGAGTTGTTTGATCCGAGATAAATTTAAAAGCAAAGCTACTCTTTAAACGAGGAAATAGCTTTGCTTTTACATTTTTGGGGTTTAGTTAAATCTTTGAGTTTAAACTATACCTACCATGGAATTCGCTATTTTAACACCCTATTCCATTCTAGAACTACTCTTCTCGATAATGGCAACTATTTCAGAAAAGGTATATTTTTTATTGACGACATTGATGGTGAAATCTGCTTGTTCTATTTGATTAGCCATTTCAAAATGGTATTCATTATAAGATAGGAACTGTGCGAGTGATAAAAATGCAGTACGTTTATTACCATTATGAAAGGCGTAGTTTTGTGCAATTGATTCAAAAAGAGCTGCTGCTTTTTCAAAAATCGACTTGTAGGCGTCCGTTCCAAAAGCAGATTGTTTTGGACGATTTACTGCCGAATCAAGTAAGCTGGGTGATTTAATTCCAATTTGTTCACCTGGACTAAAGCGTTCAATGACATATTGATTGATAGCGGCTACTTCAATATATGTTAAATATCGCATTATCTATCGATTAAATCACGCAATGTTTCTTCGTGTTTCTTTGTATTTTTTTCCAGAACTTCGAAAAAGTCAGGGCTTAGTCCTTTGGGGATTATCATGTTCTTCTTTTTTTGTATATAGATTTTATCGTCCACTTTTTCAATTTCAACCCTATCACCATAGTCAATGCCAGCTTCTCTTAATAACTCTTGTGGTAATGTTATGCCATAACTATTTCCGATTTTGGTTATCTTTCTTTCATATTCTTTCATGGAATTCACCTCGCGTATAAATTATAACAATTATAACATGTAATAATCGTTATAACAACTTGGGGTTTAGACAAATCTTTTATAAGTCCATCATAAGGTAGGCGCTCATCAACATTTTTAATGAACTTAAAAGGAACCTATTTCTCAAGTTAAGAAATAGGTTCCTTTTTTTCTAACTTACTCTCAAACGAAAACACGGTCTGTTTTTCATACGTCTCATTTGCCTTTAATACGATAGACGGAAGATCTTTATGATGTAGTGAAGCGGGTGGACCTTGTGTTTCAAAGCACACACCTAAGTGTTTTTCAGACATGCGGCCATTTAATTTTAACCCATCCTCTAAGCCATTTGCGGTATACGGCACCCAAGTTACTTTGTGAAAAATATGAAAACATAGTCAACGACTGGACTGAATACACCTTATCAAATAAAGAACAAGTGTTTGATACTCCAGTCACATTTTAAACAACTTGATATCATGCTAAAATAAAATTTAAGTTGAATTATAGGTGGGTGGGAATTGGTGGATAAGAGAATGAAATATAAACTTTATTTTGTAAGCGCTATACTCTTTTTTATATGTGCAGGATGCATGCTATATTTCGGTTATAAGACATTTTATATGAAGACTGAGCCAGGTGAGATAATGGATTATACATATCATTTTGCCCTTGTTGCTGAAGAAGCAGACAACGACTATTGGAATCTGATCCAAAAAGGGGCCCAAAAGGCTGCACGTGAAAATGAGATATATCTTGATTATATTGCACCGAAAAAAGCTGATAATGATGAAGCCCTAACGTTATTGGATCGAATGATTTCCGCAAAAGTTGATGGAATAATCACGCACGGTATCGAGGGTCAAAAATTTGTTGATCTTGTCCATAAGGGGATCGAGCGTGGCATACCGATAATTACCATCGATACAGATGTGGAAAATAGTGAGAGGAAAGCCTACGTAGGCTCGAATAATTATAAGGCGGGGCAGCTACTAGGTCAAGCTATCATTAAAAATACTAAAGGTAAACAGTATATAGGAATTGTTACGGGAAGAAATGATTCAATCAGCCAGCAGGAGAGAATAGCTGGTCTGGAACAGGTTATTGAAGCTCATCCTAGATTGAAAATAGTATCCTTGGAAGAATCTAATATTACTGAAATAGGAGCTGCTCAGGCTGCATACACTTTACTTAAAGAGTATCCTGAAATAAATGTGCTTACTGGCACTAGTGCTCTTGATGGGATTGGTATAGTTGAGGGTTTAAGGGATATCGCACCAACTAAAGATGTACTGATTCTAGCATTTGACACCTTGCCGCGTACACTTCAAAAAATTCAGGATGGTGAGATTGAAGCTACCATTGCACAAGACCCCGAATTGATGGGACAAGAGGCAGTGGACATCATGATAGATTTGCAGGCAAACGATCTTTTGGAGAACAAAAGGTATATTGATACATCTATAATACATAAAGAAGATTTGCAGAGGAATTTTGAAAATGGTGAAGAACCATGAGTACAATACGTGGGAAATTACTAGTATATTTTTTGGTTTTTTTAGTTCTATTTCAGGTGACAGCTATTTCTATTTTTGTGAGTTCCAACAAACTAACAAATACCTATCATAGTAGTTTTCAGAGATTTTTACTCCTGAATTCAATATCACAACAAGCAGATGAATTATATACGTTTGCCAGAACCTTTGTTGGTGAATCTGAACCGAACCGTGTACCTGAATTCTATCAACTTAAAGACGAGCTAGTTAAAGAAAAGGAAAAGGTATTAAATACAGTGTTTGATGATAAAAAAATAGAATTGAGAAATTATATCAACACTGTCGATACTTTCATTCATGAGTCTGAGCTCACTGTTGGTTTTGTTTTACTGGATGATATTGAACAATACACACATCATTTGGAGGAGACAAGAAAAGCATCACAATATATTCAGGAGGCAACATTAGAACTGCTGGATGCTGAATTAACTGCGTATCATCCTATATATGATGAACTTCAAAAGCGTAATGAATACTTTTTTGTGTTTATAACATTTCTATTTTTGACAACAATTATACTTGCGATTTTTTTTGCGTTATGGTTTTCAAAAGGAATAACTCAGCCGATTCACGCATTGTCAGATGCTGCTCGAAAGGTATCGCAAGGAGATTTGCAGGGAGAACCGGTAAAAATTCAGTCTAATGATGAACTGAAGTTTCTTGGGGATACATTTAATGATATGCGTACTAATATTCATGGCTTAGTAGAGGAGATCAAGGATCAATCTGAGCTTGACCAGCTATTGAAAGACATGGAGATAAAACATTTGCAAAATCAAATAAATCCTCATTTCCTATTCAACACTTTAAACACCTTATCAAAAATGGCATATTTGGAAGATGCCAAAACGACTTCTTCGCTGATTGAATCAGTTGCAGCTTTGCTCAGACACAGCTTAGGCAAAATTGATAAAAGTGTCATGCTTGGAGACGAATTGGAGGTCGTAAGAAGATATTTCCATATACAACAAACGCGTTTTACTGAACGAGTATTTTTTGATTTAAAGGTTGATGAAAGTTGTCTCGATAGACAAGTTCCACGGTTAACTTTGCAACCATTAGTTGAAAATGCCTTCATCCACGGAATTGAAGAAAGAGAAGAGGGTGGGGCTATTTCAATCCATATTTTTCAAACTGCAAAGAAAGTCGTTATTGAAGTGAATGATGATGGTGTAGGTATGAATCAAGAAACTATCAATCAAATAACATCACTGACAGATAGAAAAGAAGACCATGTTGGCCATTCAACAGGGATTGGTCTCATAAATGTGATTCGCCGATTACAACTATTTTATAAAGTACATAATATTATTGAAATTGAGTCAAAAGTGGGAAAAGGTACGACAATACGATTGCTGTTACCTAAATAATCAAGACAGGAGCGATGCTTAATGCGTGTCTTAATTGCAGAAGATGAGCTTATTGAACGGAAGGCAATGCGTAAGTTCATTGAAGAAAATTTTAGCGAAATACAAGTAGTAGGTGAGGCTGTAAATGGTAGAAAGGCCATAGAACAAGCTCAATTACTTAGTCCCAATGTTATTTTCATGGATGTTAAGATGCCAGGGATTGATGGGCTAGAAGCGATCAAACAAATATATAACTATGACTCTTCAATTAAATTTATCATGATTTCAGCTTACGATTCGTTTGATTACGCCAAGCAGGCGATGGCATACGGTATTAAAGACTATATTTTAAAGCCTGGTAAAAAAGAGGAAATTGTTAAAGCACTGCTTCGCGTGAAAAAAGATATTGAGAATGACCGGCAGCAACAGAAGGAGAGAGATAGGTCAAAAGAGTGGCTTAAAGAGCGCTTTATAAATGGAATTATGCACCATCCATTACCAAAGGATACGTTACAGATAAAAAGAAAACTTTATCCTGAAATGAAAAGTGGATTTTTCCTTGTTTTTATGACTGATGATAATCACGATTTACATAAAATCAGAATTGAAATAGAAAAAAACATTGATCACCAGTTTGTTTTACTTGATAAAGAAAATCACCTAGTTGTATGTATGATAGCAAATAATGTTTTAGAAAAAGATGAAGTATTAGCAATCACACAAAAAATACATTTTGCTATTGGAGAAAATATTTTTATCGGTACGGGTTATTCTTATAAAAGTTTGGATAAATTACAAAGTTCATATCATGAAGCATATGAGGCTTGCATTCAGCTTAAATCTGATAAGAAACGAAAATATGGATTTTTGAAGGAGAATAATCAAACGCTGGAAGACATTATCGCTGATATATGTGAATCTATTGAAAAAGGAAAAGGAAATGAGGCGTCTTTACTTTACAAAGAAAATAATTCTCTTTTTCTATCAGCAGATAGGGAACGTTTATATATAAGAATAAAAAAGTTGTTTGATAATAATCATATTGTCCCACCTAAAAGTTCAATATTGTCTCTACAAACTTATAATGATTGGAGCAATTTTATCAATATGTGTGGGATAAAGATAAATGAATTTTATCAATCAAAACAACCTATGATGCAAGTGAAAATGTATTTACTTGATAATTATCACCAGTCTATAAGTTTGGAGGAAGTTGCCGCTACAGTCAAATTAAGTCCAAATTACTTTTCAAGTCTCTTTAGGGAGGAATTTGGAGTAACATTCATAGATTATGTAACGAAAATTCGGATGGATAAAGCTAAAGAGCTTATTATAAAGAATAATTATTCTCTAAAAGAAATTAGTTTTATGGTCGGATATAAAGATCCAAATTATTTTAGCAGGGTTTTTAAAAATCATCATAAACAGTCACCCAAGCAATATGAGAAAGAAATCTTAAAAAAGTGAAGAAATTCGTAAATTAATATAGTTTAAATTGAAATAATTATTAGTTAATTATTTTATAATGTAATTGTAAACGCTAACAAAAGGAGGGGGATTAATCACATGAAAAAGAAATTGTATGGTATTTTTATTCTTTTAGCCTTTGCCCTTGTTATGGCGGCATGCAGCTCTGATTCATCGTCTGATCAAAATGATGAAACTGATAAGGGTGATCAAAGTGAAAGTGCTGGAGAAGACGGTAATGTAGAAATTTTTAGCTGGTGGACTGGTGCTGGTGAAGAAGAAGGTCTGCTTGCATTGATTGAACTGTTCGAAGAGGAGCATCCAGACATTAATGTAGAAAACGCTGCAGTCGCAGGTGGGGCAGGAACGAATGCTAAAGCTGTTTTAGCTACAAGAATGCAAGGTAACGACCCACCGTCAACCTTCCAAGTACATGGTGGTGAGGAACTCAATAAGAGTTGGGTGGCAGCGGATAAAATGGAACCACTAAATGACTTTTATGAGGAAAACAATTGGATGGATAAATACCCGGAAGAGCTGATTGACCTTGTTAGCGATGATGGAAATATTTACTCGGTTCCAGTCAACGTCCATCGTGGAAATCCAGTTTTTTATAACATGGAAGTATTTGAGGAACACGACATTGATATACCGACAACATTTGATGAGTTTTTCGAAGCGGCTGATAAGTTGGATGATGCAGGCGTCATACCCTTGGCTTTGGGAGACAAAGAGTCATGGCCAGCTACTCAAATTTTTGAGAACATCCTATTAGGAGTACTTGGTCCAGATGATTACCAGAAATTATTTGATGGAGAAATTGAATTCAATGATGACCGTGTTGTTGAAGCGGCCGAGATTTTTGGAAAGATGCTAGAGTACATCAATGAAGATCACGCATCACGTAATTGGCAGGATTCAGCCCAGCTTGTTGCTAATGGAGAAGCGGCAATGTTGAATATGGGTGACTGGGCAAAAGGATATTTTTCCAATGACTTAGATATGGAAACAAATGTTGATTTTGGTTACTTCGATTTCCCTGAAACAGAAGGGATGTTTCAAGTGATTACTGATACATTTGGACTTCCAAAAGGTGTAAAAAATACTGATGATGTCAAGAAATTCTTAACCGTTCTTGGTTCAGTTGAAGGACAGGATACATTTAATCCATTAAAAGGTGGAATTCCTGCTCGTGTAGATGCGGATCCAGAAAAGTATGATGACTATGGAAAAGATGCGATGGAGGATTTTACAAGTGCACGTCTAGTACCAAGCCTTGCTCATGGATCAGCAGCATCAGAAGGATTTTTAACAAAGGCCAACCAGGCTGTAAATATATTTGTGACACAAGGAGATATTGATAATTTTATTCAGGCACTAGAAAATGCAGCACCTGAAATGTAGATTAAGTTATGGAAGAGGCTGCCACCTTTATAAGGTAGCCTTTTCTTATTTATAAGAAACTACTTTGTGTTTTATTTTTTAAATTTTTAGATACAATTTAATGTTTAAGAGGGGTGGAAGCAGTAGTGTCAAAAGAGGTGCAAGTAAAAAAAAGAAAACGTATATCAAAAGACAAATGGACAGCTGTAGCCTTTCTACTCCCATCACTAATTTTGATTTTAGTTTTTGTATATGGCTTCATCGGGTGGACGGGATATGTATCATTAAGCAATTATAATACAATTGTGCCGGACTTTTCATTTGCTGGTCTCAAAAACTACAAATATTTATTTAGTGATTTTCGTTTTCAGGCAGATCTCCGTAATACACTGTTCTTCACTATTTTATTTATAGGGCTAGTCATTATTATGGGGTTAGGGATTGCTGTTTTAATTGACCAGAAGCTAAAAGGGGAGTCGCTGTTTCGTAATATCTTTTTATTCCCAATGGCATTATCATTTATTGTAACAGGGGTTGTTTGGCAATGGTTACTCAATCCATCAACAGGATTTAATCATTTCTTAAAGTTCTTTGGTATAACGCCAAAATGGTATACTGACACAAATATTTTGGCAGGTTTCGAATGGGGAAGCATTGAATTTGGTTTACCTGTAGCAATTATAGCAGTTGTTATTGCTGCAGTTTGGCAAATGACTGGATTTTCATTAGCAATGTATTTGGCAGGTCTTCGTGGTATTCCGGATGAATTAAGGGAAGCAGCAAGAATTGATGGGGCAAGTGAATTTCAAATATATAGAAGAATAATTCTACCAATGCTCCTGCCTATTACTATGAGTGTCGTGATTATAATGGCTCATATTTCATTGAAAATATTCGATTTGATTTATGCAATGACGGGACCTGGAGCAAACTTTGTTACAGATGTTCCTGGAGTTTACATGTTTGAAACGACATTCAGAGGTAACTATTATGCTAACGGTGCAGCAATAGCTATAATCATGCTTTTATTGGTGGCGGTATTCATCGTTCCGTATTTATGGAATAGTAGAAAGGGTGAACAATAATGTCATTTCCTATAGGTAAAACGATTAAATATTTAATCCTTATATTTTTTGCCTTACTTTTTTTGGCTCCTGTTTACGTAATCATAGTGACAAGTATTAAGCCCTTGGATGAAGTATCACTTGCCGAGATGTGGACCCTCCCCTCAACGATTGATTTTAGTTCATATAAAGAGGCTTTTTCAAAATTAGCACCAAATTTAATGAATAGCATCTACCTAGTTGTACCAGCAACATTATTATCGGCTATCCTTGGAGCAATGAATGGATACGTCCTATCTAAGTGGAAATTTAAAGGATCGGAAACAATTTTTACAGTTATTTTATTCGGTATGTTTATTCCATATCAAAGCATTTTGATTCCTATGATTCAATTTTTACGTCAAATTGATTTGTATAATACGATACCCGGTTTGATCTTGGTACATGTCGTTTATGGATTACCAATTACGACCCTAATGTTTAGAAATTTCTATGCCAATATTCCAGATCAAATGATTGAAGCCGCCAAAATTGATGGTGCGAGTTTTCTAGGTATTTTCCGGCATGTTATTATTCCGCTGTCTATTACAGGATTTGTCGTAGTAGCCATTTGGCAATTTACAAACATATGGAACGAATTTTTATTTGCTGTCACTGTTACAACTTCCGATAAACAACCTGTCATGGTGGCTTTACAAAATTTATCAGGAAGTCAAATTGTTCAGTGGAACGTCCAAATGGCAGGTGCATTGATTGCTGCACTCCCGACCCTTCTTGTATATATTTTTCTAGGTAAGTATTTTGTGAGAGGATTGTTGGCTGGGTCAGTTAAGGGATAAATATTGTCTCTAAATGACTTGGCCTTTTAAATAGGGGATAGTTTAAGATTTTGTCTATCCATGAATAAGCGTTGTTAGGATATTACTATTAGGTACCATTTATATTGTTAAGCTTACCTGCTCATAGACATTACTGGTGGAGGGATTGATCTTATTCAATAATCTATCGGGTCAAATATAGTATTACTTTATATAACTCACCTGGAACTGAATATTGGTGCAATCCCTTGTAGTGTGTTGTTACCGTAATTGATTTACGCATATTACACATAAAGATAAAACTCTAATTTATTGGCTACTTATTAGAATAGCATTCTAAATCTAGAACAATGCAATAATACTAACCTATTAAATGGGTTATATATCTATGCCTACATGGATTTTACTATGTGCTTAATAAAATTTAATCTATAGCTTTAGAGTAGGCACGTAGATAAAATAAAATTTATATTTTGAATGAAAGGAGTGAATAACAGTAATTTAAAGTCTATAGTAATTAATAGGGGAGGTAAAAGGTAAATGAACAAAAGACATTTAAAGAGAATGTTTGCTAATGTATGTTGTTTCGTCTTACTGTTAGGAATTATCCCTATTCTACCTACTCAAACAGCTTCAGCTAATTCGACAGATTATTTTACTTCATTTGAGCCAGATGATCCGCAACTAGACTGGGAAACTACGGTGGAAAAAGATGCAGATGGAAATAAAATGTCCTCTGGAATAGATGGTAATATTCCATTTGATGGTATTCAAGGTGATGTTACAGATGAGATTATAGAGATCAAAGTATCTGGGGAAAACCCGCCAAGTGAGACAAAAGAAAAGTTAATAGACCGCGATGATACAACAAAATGGTTAACGTTTGAAGATACTGCCACTATTCAAGTGGAGCTTGAAGAGCCGGATTCTGTCGTAAAATATGCGCTAACATCAGCCGATGATTATCCTGGAAGAGATCCACGAGATTGGGAGTTATCTGGATCAAACGATGCAGAGAATTGGACAACACTTGACACGAGAACTAGTGAAAAGTTTGATGAACGTTATCAAACGAAAGTATATGAATTTGATAACTCGGAAAAATATCAATATTACCAGTTGAAAATTACAAAAAACAGTGGAGAATCTATTATTCAACTATCAGAACTCGCAATTTCTAATGGAATAGACGTTCCTGATCCACCACCTTCAGATATGAAAACAAAGATAACGAATGGACCTTCAAGTACTTATAATTCGAAGGCAAATGTAGGGTGGACAGGAAAAAATGCAATTACTTATGAAGGCTCACATCTGACAGACGGAAGAGCGTACTCCTACAATAAAATTCTTGATGTAAATATTAGTGTAACCAAGGATACTGAACTATCCTATTATATTTTTCCCGCTTTTACTGACAATAATCATACAAACTATGCAAGTACCTACGCATCAGTTGATTTAGCTTTTTCAGATGGCACATATTTGCATGACTTAAATGCACTTGATCAGCATGGTATAAAACTGAATCCACAAGAACAGGGGGATTCGAAAACACTTTATGCCAATCAATGGAATTATAAAAATGCCTCAATTGGTGAAATTGCTGAAGGGAAAACAATAGAGCGAATTTTAATTGCATACGATAATCCAAAAGGACCGACAACTTTTAAAGGGCACATCGATGATATTAAAATCAACGGAAATCCAGTCGCAAAAACATATGAAAATCCTACTGATTATGTTAATACACTTAGAGGAACACAATCCAATGGGACCTTTTCTCGCGGGAATAACTTCCCAGCCGTTGCAGTTCCCCATGGATTTAACTTTTGGACACCGGTAACAAATGCAGGTTCTGACTGGCTTTACTCTTATAATGAAGGTAATAATGATGATAATCTTCCAACACTTCAGGCGTTTTCTTTAAGTCATGAAACAAGTCCATGGATGGGAGACAGGCAGACATTTCAAGTCATGCCGTCAGATGCAGAGGGAAAGCCAGAGGTAAATCGTGATACCCGTGCATTAGCTTTCAAACATGAGAATGAAATCGCTCAAGCGCATTATTACGGGGTTACATTTGAAAATGGGATTGAAACGGAAATGACCCCTACTGATCATGCAGCCGTATTTAGGTATACATTTAAAGGAGACACTTCGAATATATTATTTGATAATGTCAGTAATAAAGGTGGCATTACATTAGACCCTGACGATGGAACAATATCAGGTTATACGGATCAGAAAAGTGGGTTGTCCACTGGTGCAACACGTATGTTTGTCTACGCGGAGTTTGATAAACCTGTTGTAGATAGCAGTATGTTAACTGATCAAGGTAGAGACGATGTGACCGCATATTACAAATTTGATACCACAAACGATAAAGAGGTAACTATGAAGATAGCAACTTCTTTAATAAGCGTGGAACAAGCAAAGAAAAATTTGGAACAGGAAATTAATCCCGAAGATACATTTGATACGATAAAGAAAAAAGCAGAAGAAGAGTGGAATGATTTACTTAGAACGATCGAGGTTGAAGGAGCGACAGAAGATCAGCTTACAACACTATATTCAAATATGTATCGATTATTTCTATACCCAAACTCAGCGTATGAAAATACAGGTACTCTGGAAAACCCAGATTTTAAGTATGCAAGTCAACTCTCACTTAATCCGTGCTCAACAAGTACCTCAACAGAAACGTGCGCGGAAATAGAGGATGGAAAGGTATATGTGAATAACGGCTTTTGGGATACTTATAGAACAACATGGCCTGCCTATTCATTGTTAACTCCAACTAAAACAGGTGAAATGATTGATGGATTTGTTCAGCATTATAAAGATGGTGGCTGGATATCCAGATGGTCTTCTCCGGGGTATGCTGATTTAATGACAGGAACAAGCGCAAATATTGCATTTTCAGACGCCTACATGAAAGGTGTAACAAACTTCGATGTTGAAAGTTTCTATCAATCTGCAATAAAAGATGCTGCTGTTGCTCCACCCAATGATAACGTTGGTAGGAAGGGACTGGAGACCTCCATTTTTGATGGTTATACGAGTACGTCTACAGGTGAAGGAATGTCATGGGCACTTGAGGGGTATATCAATGATTTCGGTATTGCAAATTTAGCACAAGCACTTAGTGAAAGAGATAACGAAAAAGACCCATATCAGTCATATTACGAGGAAGATTATCAATACTATTTAAATCGTGCTCAAAATTATTACAATATGTTTAACCCGAATATTGGATTTTTTAATGGAAAAAGACCATCGGGAGAATGGCGTTCAACACCCGATGAGTTCAATCCCGCGGAATGGGGGTACGATTATACAGAAACAAATGCGTGGAATATGGCATTTCATGCTCCACATGATGGGCAGGGGTTAGCCAACCTTTATGGTGGAAAGGATGGGCTTGAAAATAAGCTCGATGAATTCTTTAACACGCCGGAAACAGCTGCCTATCCAGGAAGCTATGGAGGATTAATTCATGAAATGAGAGAAGCAAGGGATGTTAGAATGGGGATGTATGGACATAGTAACCAGCCAGCACATCATATAGCGTATATGTACAATTATGTTGAAAAACCATGGAAAACACAGGAGAAAGTTCGTGAAGTGCTAAATAGACTGTACATTGGTAGTGAAATCGGACAGGGATACGCTGGTGACGAAGATAACGGTGAAATGTCAGCATGGTATATTTTTAGTGCACTAGGGTTCTACCCACTTAAAATGGGAACTTCAGAATATGCGATAGGTGCTCCACTTTTTAAAAAGGTGACAATTCATCTGGAGAATGGTAAAGACATTGTTATAAATGCTCCGAATAACAGTAAAGAAAATCAATATGTCCAGGGTCTAAAAGTAAATGGAGAAACTTACACAAAAAATTATATTACACATGAAGATCTAGCGAATGGTGCAGTTCTGGATTTTGACATGGGACCGGAACCGTCCGATTGGGGGAGCAATATGACTGATTTACCGGATTCTATCACACCAGCTGCAACAGATGGTTTGTCTACCCCAGTGTTAATGCGTGATTTGACAGATCAATCAGAGGGCGCTGCAACGGATAGTGAATCAGAAGAAACCAACCTTTTATTTGACAATACGTCTGATACACAAATTAACTTTGACAGTGAAAAACCTTTGATTCAGTTTCAATTTACAGAGGGAAAGAAAGAAGTACGAATGTATACACTGACTTCAGGTGTCAATCCTTTGAATAACTCTGAATCAGAGGTCGGCAGTCCTAAAAGTTGGTTATTAAAAGGATCCAATGATGGAGAAAATTGGGAAACGTTAGATGAAAGGAAAAATGAAAACTTTAAATGGGAAAAATATACTCGAGCATTTGAAATAGAAAACCCTGATGCCTACTCATTTTACCAACTGGAAATAACAGATAATGGGGGGCAACCATTAACTGTATTATCAGAAATAGAGTTACTTGGTATTGATGAGATACCAGTTGGATTAGCTGAAGGCATTGAAAACCTGGTTAAACGGTTTGAAAATGAAGGAGAACTGGATAATGCTGAATCCAGAGCACTGGAAATGCATCTCACGGCTGTGGCACAGTTCGAGAAACAAGGGAAGTACACGAAGGTAGTTAAGCACATGAAAGGTTTTAATTTATTATTAGAGCACCAAAGAAAATCTGATCTAATAACTAAAGAAGCGTATGATATCCTGAAATCCAATGCTGATTTTATGATTAACATTTTTCAGTAATCCTTATGAATAAGCTGTTAGATTACTAGGGAGAGTAGCATGTTTTCATACTACTCTCCCGTCCTTGGATGAGTAATAAGATAAATGAGGTTAATCTAGCTAATAGTTTAGGGGAAGAACGGGGTTGTTAAATTGGAAACTTTAGAAGGAGTTAAACATAATGAAATACTTTATCGGCGTTGATATAGGAGGTACAAAAGTAGCTATAGCCGTCGTGTCAGAAACAGGTAAAATACTAAAACAAAATGTTATTCCCACGGAACTTACAATTCTTCCTAAAGAAATGATTATGAAAATAAGTAATTCTATTAGAGAGATTCTGGCACAAACTGAAATAGTTAAAAATGATATTATTGGTATAGGCATTGGGTCACCAGGACCACTTGACGCTAAAGAAGGTCTTATCACACATCCACCTAATTTACAAAATTGGAGGAATGTTCCTATCGTTAAATGGATGAAGGAATGGTGGAGTGTTCCTATTATTTTGGAAAATGATGCTAATGCAGCTGCATTAGCAGAAAAGTGGTTAGGCGCAGCACAGGATAATCAGAACTTCGTATATATGACAGTCAGCACAGGAATCGGTTCTGGTATTATTGCCGACGGGAAAATATATCATGGAGCGAGTGGTAATGCGGGGGATATTGGTCATACTGTTGTGGACCCATCATTTGGCCAATGCTCGTGTGGTCAATATGGCTGTTTGGAATCGATAGCATCTGGGACTGCAATTGCAAAACGAGGTTCAGATATATTGGGTAAACAGGTAACGACAAAAGATGTATTCACGTTATACGATGAAGGACATTTAAAAATTGTTGCTTTCATTAATAAAGTTTTTAAGGTATTAGGTGTCGCATGTGTCTCTATTATTAATACATTTGATCCTGAAAAAATTGTTATCGGTGGTGGCGTTTCTCAAGTTGAAGCTCCGTTATTTGAGATGATTCGTGATTATGTGAGAAACTATGCTCTCAACCCTAACGGTCGTAATACGACTATCGTGAAAGCCGAGTTAGATCAGAATGCAGGTGTTATTGGCGCAGCGGCACTTTACTTAGATAAAATATCTGCTAATTCTAAAATATGAATAAAGTTTATAAGGATAATCCGGTTCTTGATTAATGATATCTTAATATAATCAAGTATCTAATTAAAAGCTACTTTCTCACGGAAAGTAGCTTTTCACATATTACCTATTTTACTTACTCTCAAACGAAAACACGGTCTGTTTTTCATACGTCTCATTTGCCTTTAATACGATAGACGGAAGATCTTTATGATGTAGTGAAGCGGGTGGACCTTGTGTTTCAAAGCACACACCTAAGTGTTTTTCAGACATGCGGCCATATAATTTTAACCCATCCTCTAAGCCATTTGCGGTATACATCACGACGCCGGGTTGATCAGTTGTAATGGAAAGCGTCCTGCCGCTGTGATTTTCTTCCACTAAAATATTCGGCTGATCCGTATCATTTAAAAGAAAATAATGATCATAGCCATTCCCGACAATAAGGTTTTGCGGATAGGTAGAGTCAAATCCTTCTTCAAGGCTTTTTCCATGTCGCAAATCAAATGGTGTATTCGCAACGTCAACTAACTTCCCGGTTGGAATGAGCTCTTCGTCTAATTCTAAAAAGTAGTCACTATTCATGGTGACGACGTGCTGTCCGACTGTTTCTTTTAAACCTGATAAATTGAAATACGTATGATTTGTTAACGCGAGAACTGTGTCTTGATCGGATTCAGCCTCATAATCGATGATAAAGTCATTATCAGTTGTTAACCAGTACGTGACTGATGCATGAACTCGACCGGGATAACCTCCTTCACCGTTGGGGGACGTATGTGTTAATTTGACGCCGACACGAGTTTCTTCGTGAATGGGAGCAGCTTCCCAGAGTGTATGGTGAAAAGCAGTCTCTCCGCCATGGAGCTGGTGATTACCTTCATTTTTTTGAAGATTGTATTCTTGCCCGTTTAAGTTAAATTGTGCATTGTCGATTCTGCCGGCAACTCGACCAATAATGGCGCCAAAGCAATTAGAGTTATCTTTATAATCATTGTAATTCTCATAGCCTAGGACGATATTTTCAAGCTTACCGTTTTGATCAGGTGTTATCATTTTCGTAATAATCCCACCATAATTTAAAAAACTGACGCTCATACCTGTGTTATTTGATAAGGTATATTCAATCCAGTCGTTGACTATTCTTTCTTGTGCAATTTTCATAGTATCATTCCTACTTGTTTAATGTGTCGATAAAACGCTTAAACGCATCTTGTCCGGTTTCATTCTGTTTAAAAACACCAGCATCTTCTAGAACTCTGGCAAACTTGATGCCTAATTCTTTGTGTAAAATCGACTCGGCTTCTTCTAGACTCGACAATAATCCATGTTCATTTTTCATTTGTTCTGCCCATGGCATATGATAAGGAGCGACATCAGCATTCTTATCTAATAAAAATGCTTTGATGTCTTCAAGTTCTCCTTTCAATCTGGCAGGTAAGACAGCTAGACCCATCACTTCAATTAAGCCGATATTTTCCTTTTTAATATGATGGACGTCTTCATGCGGATGAAAGATTCCCATTGGATAGTCTTCTGACGTGCGATTATTCCTTAAGACAAGATCAAGTTCAAACTGTCCGTCACGAAAACGCGAAATCGGAGTCACTGTATTATGCGGCGTTTCGCCGGTAAAAGGGATAATATTCACTTCATCATCTTCATATTGTTGCCACACATTTAAAATGTGAGCACCTGTTTCTACTAGATTTTCCTTATCAGCACCACGAAGGCGGATAACCGACATTGGCCAATTCAATACAGATGCTGAGACTTCTGGAAATCCATTCAAGTTAAAGGTAAATTCATCTTCCGCTCGGGTCATGGCAAATTCATAACGACCTGCTTGATAGTGATCATGACTTAAAATAGACCCTCCTACAATGGGTAAATCAGCATTTGAACCGATAAAATAATGTGGAAATTGATCCACAAATGAAAGTAATCGGTCAAACGTTTGTTTATCAATTTTCATATCACGATGTTCTTCGCAAAGTAGGATACTGTGTTCGTTATAATAAACATATGGTGAATATTGCAAATACCAGTTTTCATTTAATATAGGGACTTTTATGACGCGGTGATTAGCACGTGCTGGATAGCCGATGCGTCCCACATATCCTTCATTTTCACGACAAAGAACGCATTTTGGATAGTCTAATGACTGTTTCATTTCACGTTCGCGCTTGATTTGTTCCGGATCTTTTTCGGGTTTTGACAAATTAATTGTAATATCAAGTTCACCGTAGACTGTGTCTGCTTTATAATGCACATTATTAGCGATTCGGTTCATTTGGATGTAGTTGCTATTCTTACTTAAATTATAAAAATAATCTGTTGCTGCGTCAGGCGTTTCATTGTACTTGTCGTAAAATGTATTGTTAACAACTGAAGGACGAGCAACAAAGCAATTCATAATTTTAGCTGAAAGGATTTCTTTATCATCAAAAATATCTTCAATGACATCATGGTCAATCGCATAGGCAATCAACTTTTCCAGTAAATTAGGGATGGTGTCTTCTGTACCTGTTAATTCTTCGTTCGGAAAAGATTGAATGTTTAACAGGTCAAGGACTTGGTTTCGGACATACACCTCATCTTGCTTTTCTATTAAATGAACTTCTTGCGCTTTGTGGATCAATCCGGTCAAATCTTCAAAAATTGCCATACATGCTTCACTCCTTTTCGTATCCATGGGGGTGTGTTGAATGCCAGTGCCATGCGTCTTTGATAATATTTTCAATTGATGTACGTGATGGCTTCCATCCTAAAATATCTTGTGCTTTATCAGAACTTGCCACGAGTGTTGCCGGATCTCCTGGACGGCGTGGTCCTATTTTAGATGGGATACTTTTTTCTGTCACTTTCCTGGCTGCTTCAATAATTTCTTTAACCGAAAATCCTTGGCTGCTGCCTAAATTAAAGATATTGCTCTCGCCGCCATTTTGTAGATACTCAAGCGCTAATAAATGTGCCTCAATCAAATCATCGACATGTACGTAATCACGAATGCATGAACCGTCCGGTGTATCGTAATCCTCGCCAAATACTGTAATGTAATCACGCTGCTCTAAGGCAACTTGTAACACAATAGGAATGAGGTGGGTTTCCGGACGATGATCTTCACCGATTTCGGCTGATTCCCGAGCACCCGCAACATTAAAATATCTGAGTGATACATATTTAATGTCATGAGCTTCTTCTGTCCATTTCATCATTTTTTCCATGATCAGTTTAGTTTCTCCGTACGTACTCGTTGGATTGGGTGTGACATCCTCAGTGATCAATCCAACATCAGCATCTCCATATGTCGCTGCAGAAGAAGAGAAGACGATTGGTTTCACGTCGAACTCTGTCATGACTTGCAGGAGAACTTGGGTGCCATACACATTATTATCAAAGTATTTGAGCGGCTTTTCCATCGATTCGCCGACAAGGGAGTTGGCTGCAAAATGAATCACAGCTTCAATATTTTCTTTTTCAAAGACATCCCTGAGAAAATCAATGTTACGGATATCCCCTTCATAAAACGTGGCGTCTGGATGAAGTGCTTCTCTGTGGCCAGTTTCCAAACTATCAACGACAACGACATTTTTATTATTTTCAATAAGCTGATAAACAGCGTGCGAGCCGATATAACCGGCTCCTCCTAAAACGAGTATACTCATTTATTTCACCTCTTCTGTAATTTCCTTCGCTCCGTCACCAATTGCGGCTGTGTAGAAACTGACGTCATAACCGATTTTTTCAATATATCGTTGGCTGACTTGTTGTTTAAACGAATCGATTTTGTCATTCTCCACAATAGCAATCGCGCAACCTCCAAAACCTGCACCAGTCATACGGGCGCCGGTGACACCAGCTTGTTCCCATGCAGTTTCCACAATGGTGTCAAGCTCTTTTCCAGTCACTTCATAATCATGTTGTAACGATAAATGTGATTCGTTCATTAACTTTCCAAACGCTTCCAAATCATTTGTTTTTAACTTCTGCAAGGCATCTAAGGTTCTAGCATTTTCATAAACGGCGTGTTTCGCGCGTCTTTGATTTGTTTCATTTCTAATCAAATATTTATGGCTCTCAAAATCTTCAGGTGTAAGATCTCCCAAACCATCAATTGTGAGCTCAGTTCTCAAATCAGCTAGAGCTTGCTCACACTCGCTTCGTCTTTCATTATATTTCGACCCAGCAAGTGTTCTACTTTTATTTGTGTTGATTATCACAATTGAATGATCAGGTAACTTGATTGGTGCATAGCTGTAATCAAGTGTCGCTGTATTAAGGTGAATGGCATGATCTTTTTTCCCCATCCCAATTGCGAACTGATCCATGATACCACTGTTAACACCAATGTACTCGTTTTCAACTTTTTGTCCAAGCTTAATCATTTCAATTCGGTCAAGGTCAAAGTCAAATAGTCCTTCTAGTAGAACACCCGTCACCATTTCAATGGAAGCGGAAGAGGAGAGACCAGCACTGTTGGGTATATTCCCATAATAAAGAATATCCATACCAAAGTCTATTTTACAACCATGTTCACGGATGTACTTAATCATGCCTTTAGGGTAATTCGCCCAATTGTCATCTTCATTATAATGCAAGTTGTCTAGATTGACTTCAATAATCCCTAAATCTGAAAAATTCATAGAATAAAACCGAATTTTATTATCAGAACGCTTCGTCGCTAATGCATAAGTTCCAAACGATATGGAAGCAGGAAAAACATGCCCACCGTTGTAGTCTGTATGTTCGCCGATAAGGTTGATACGGCCAGGGGCGAAGAATTGGCGGGGAGAGTGCACAGGATTAAATTTGTTTTTAAATTCCTCGTACATTTGTTGTGTTGACATAGTGTGCCTCCTAAG
>Ga0209487_1001204_pt1 | contig 22191 bp, 29 predicted proteins | sample Poulit2012_FD_187524 | JGI IMG/M metagenome (GOLD analysis project Ga0209487, IMG submission 187524) | Agricultural soil microbial communities from Georgia to study Nitrogen management - Poultry litter 2012 (SPAdes) (version 2) | ecosystem: Environmental > Terrestrial > Soil > Agricultural land...
ATAACATAGTGAATTTGATAATTGAAAATATTTTAAAGGTGAAGTTTATGTATCTCAAAGGTTTCTTTATGATGACATTATTATATGTTTCATTGTTATGGGCATTTACCACTGATTTTTTCCACCAATACAGTTGGATGTCTACAACAGTACAATACGGACCGATGGTGTTGGCATGGGCCATAATAATTGTTCTGGCAATATTCGAAGCTGTAAACAAAGAGGATGAGAAAAAGAAGGCCGATAAAGACGGTGAAACTAAAGGGAAGAGGATGGGAATTTTTGCCATGATGTTTTTATGGGGGACCGTCATAGCCTTGAATTTCCTTGTTGGAGAACCAAGTATGAATCTTTTAAATGTCTACAGTCCCGAGTTTTGGTTTTTTCTAATACTATTGCCGCTGCTGACTCTATTTAACTATAAACGGAAGACTGATGGTATGGCATAGGACAAAAGGATGGTAAAGAAGCGGATAAACGATGTTAAGCAGAGAACAGGAGAAAAGCTTAAACGCATATTTGAATTGGCTGCCTTTCATAGGACTGGTGGTCAGTATTCTTACAGCGGTATTTCTGCTTGGAATTATGGATTACTCGTTAAACACAGATATTATTTTATATATAATGACACCATTTTTAGCATATGTCTTTCTGATCTATTTACCTGTTAAATTGGTTTCCAGATTATAAATTAATCAGTTTGACTTATAGGTAAAGTTTTTTTATCGGACGGGACAGAGCTGAAGATGAGGATTATGAAAAGTCGGGCTACTGAAATAAACCGCTGTGAGTTTTGTAATCTTAATTTAAATGCCGGTCAACAAATTATAATGGAGAATGAAAGCTGCTATTTCCTTCAACTGGACGAGCTGCAGAAAGTTAAGGTTCACATAGATAATAGTCATAAACCTGATGGTTATAATATTGGATGGAATGTATATGAAACGGGCGGTCAGCATATCAATCATGCTCATATGCATGTAATGCCGAGATATCATGATGAAAAGTTGGCGTATAAAGGCATCAGATCACATTTGAAAGATAAAAGTAATAGGAGGTCGCAAAATGATCCAATCGGTTAATCACGTCACTTATTCTGTTTCTGATCTGGAAAGATCAGTTGAATTTTACAGAGATGTTTTAAAGGCTGAAATACTAGTCGAGGGTAAGAAGACCGCTTATTTTAATATTGCCGGGTTGTGGCTCGCTTTGAATGAAGAGAAGGATATACCAAGAGAAGAAATCAAATATTCATATACCCACATGGCTTTCAGCATATCTGATGACGACTTTGATGAATGGTATCAATGGCTGGAAGACAATGAAGTGAATATTCTCGAGGGTCGAAAAAGAAGTATTCAGGATAAGCAATCCGTTTATTTTACCGATCCTGACGGGCATAAACTTGAACTGCATACAGGTACATTGGAAGACAGGTTGAATTATTATAAACAATCAAAACCTGATATGGACTTTTATGTGTAAAGAAGAGGAGGTAGTTCAATTGATTATAAGGAACGCCACAACTAATGATGCCGCACAACTGACAACACTTTTGCAGCGGGAGAGAGGAATATACCAGCTGAAAATCAACTCAAAATGATTGTGTGAGGTGCTGATGTGAACTTTTATTTAAGAGATGTCAAGCTGTCTGATACAGAAGCCATACACAGCTATGCCTCTTTGGATGAGGTTTCCAAATACCAGGGCTGGGGGCCGAACAGCCTGGAAGATACAGAAGAACATGTGAAAATGGTTATGCATAATGATGACACTCATTATCATAAAGTTATTGTCGATCAGCAATCTGATAAGGTTATCGGTGCGATAGAAATGACGATCGATAAAAACAATGACAGCGGTGAAATCGGCTATATTTTACATCCTGATTTCTGGGGCAGAGGAATTGCTACACATGCAGTGAATCAGCTACTCGATTATGGATTTAATGAATTGAAATTGAACAGAATATCAGCGACGGCTGATAAGAGAAATAAAGGATCTGAAAGAGTGATGCAGAAAGCAGGTATGACAAAAGAAGGCCTGTTGCGTGAAAACATCTTATTGAAGGATGGCTATAGAGACACTCTGGTTTACAGTATTCTCTTCAGTGAATACATAGCGGGATGAATTACACAAAGAACTTTATTATAAGGTGGAATATAAAATGATTAAGAATACTATATAGGCTGTGTAACATACAGTTGGGTATCGGTACCTTCATCGGTTCAGAATATTTATGCTGTAGACTACGGGCACATGCCGACACAGATGACTTTTATTAATGGAGCACTAAAGCAAGTCTTTAAATAAAACCAATGCCTTTAACTTCGACAGGGAATACTGATGAAGTTGTCGTAATTCTAGATGCTGGTTTTACATATTTGGATAGAATAACAACCTTAAGAGCTAGTAGTTCAAATCTTTGGTTATTAGGAGATAGAAATTAATTATTGTAGCAGGAGTATCTGACAATTTAAAGTGTCAGATGCTTTTTATTTCTTACAATATACATTTTTTAGACTAGAAAAAGTAACGTATTATGCTATGATGTAATATGTACAAAACATAGTCAAAAGTTAATGAATTATTACGGCTTTATGACAAATATAAATTACTAACAAAATGTAATGAAATAACATTAGGTTATTTAGATTTCGAATGATATAATAAAGACAATATCGAAATATGGAGGAAGTAAAACACATGAAAAAACCTTTAGCTTACATACTTACTGCTGGTTTAGCCGTTTCACTTATAGCATCAGGAACAATATATGCAGAAGAACCTGCGAATTCTAACGCAACTGTCAATTTTACCGCACCGGATGACCCTGTGGGCCCGGTAGATCCTACTGACCCGACACAGCCTAATACAGATTCTCCCGAAGATAATGGTATTATTACAGGACAGAATGGACCATTATCATTGGACTATGTATCCCATCTCGATTTTGGGAATCAAGAAATTTCAACATCAGAAGAAATATATTCATCTGAAACGACAGAGCCTTATATCCAGGTAACTGATCTGAGAGGATCAGGTGAGGGGTGGGATGTAACTGCAGAGGTAAGTAATTTTATCTCTGATGAGGATGGTACTGTCTCATTACCATCTTCGAGCATACAGCTTAACAATGGTGACACGGTGTCTACTTCGGAATCAGCGAATCCTGTAGTTCCAGCATCTATTAACCTCGTTACAGGCGGAGATTCGACAACTGTAGTAAGTGCCGCATCAAGAGTAGCAGAAGAACCTGTTAACACAGCACAAGGACTGGGGACATGGGTGACAAGATGGCTTGCTGGAGAAGGTAATACAGAGAATGGAAATGTAACTTTAACTGTTCCGGGCTCTACAGCTACAGCAGGCAGCCATACTGCCACGATTACTTGGACATTGGAGACTGGGCCGACAGGCGAATAATATTTTTAATTATTTTTTTCATTAAAACACCTCGATATTAGTTTTCGAGGTGTTTCTTTATAATAGGGAGATGTTACTTATTAAAACAAAATTATTTTTAATTATCTTGATTTTATCTGTATTTACACCAATGACTTTACAGGCAAACGATAGTGTAGTGCCTTATTCTGTAGAAGCAAATTTGCCTGACAATCAGATAAATAATGATATCAGTTATTTTGATATCGAAATGGAACCGGGAGACAGTCAGACATTGAAAGTGACAGTGTACAACAGTTCAGCAGAAGAAATTACAATACATATAAATAATACAATTGCATCAACAAACAGTAATGGTTTAATTGTTTATGACGGACTCGAAGAAGATGAAGAGCCTCATGAATCAATGGAACACCCGTTTCGTGACATTTCTTCACTGGAATCAACTGAAATAACTGTACCTGCAGGAGAACAGGAAATAGTTGAAGTCGAGGTAGATGCCCCGGAAGAATCATTCGAAGGAGTTATACTGGGTGGATTGCATTTCACATTGGAGCCTGATGAAAGTAGTGCTGAAAACAGCGTGATGATTCAAAATAGATATTCTTATGCATTAGCTGTGCAAATCAGTGAAGTGGGCAATTCTAATGAAGTCTCTCCGGATATAGAATTGTTAGGCGTAGATCCGGGAGTAATTAATTACCGTACCGGTCTTCAATCTGAATTTGTGAATACATCATCGATGATTATTAGTGGCTTAACAGTTGAAGCAGGAGTATATGAATCTGACAGTGAAGAGGCTTTATATACGAGTAATGCAGAGGATTTTACAGTGGCTCCAAATTCTAGGTTCAACTTCCCTGTATTGTATAACAACCAAAGGTTGGAAGCAGGAGACTATATTTTTAAAACTAGCATATCTAACGAGTACCACAGCTGGGAATTTGAAGAAGAGTTCGAAGTGACGGAAGAACTTGCGAATGAGGCAAATGAGGAAGCTGTTGAAGTCGATGAGGAAGACAGTAACTGGTTAATGTATTTAGTTATCGCACTGGCTATTATAATAATAGTGTTGATTATTATCTTACTGATGGTGTTAAAACGTAAAAAATAAACTGGAAGGTGGAAAGTTATGAAAAAGAGTATTGTGTGGTTATTAGTGCTGATCTTAATGCTGTCACATTTAATTCCACCTGACCAAGTTACTTTTGCGGAAGAAACTGAAGATGAATGTAAAATATCTGAATTTGAAATTCAAACTATTGTTGTCAGCGATGATACAATTAAAGGTACCGGTTTAGGTGGCCAAAGATTAGAATTAGAATTGAAAAATGAAGATAAAAAAGTGACTATTCAAATTGAGGATAATGGGAAATTTGAATACGAATTGGAAACTGATGAGCTAGATGAAAATGATAAAATTAAAATATCAAATGATTATTATAAAATCGAAACTGATGTGGCTTTAGAAGAAACACCGAGAGATTCAATTAAGTCTGAACAATATGTGGAATGTCCAATAGAAGAGTCTTCGGAAGAAGATCCAGCTGAGGAGACTGATACAGAGGAAGAAACGGAAGAAACTCCGGCAGAAGAGTCAGCTGAAGAGGCTGAATCAGAAGATCAGCCGGAAGAATCTCTGGAAGAAGATTCAGCTGAGGAGGCTGAAACAGAGAAAGAGACAGAAGAAACTCCGGCAGAAGAGTCAGCGGAAGAGGCTGAATCAGAAGATCAGCCGGAAGAAGACTCAGCTGAGGAGGCTGAAACAGAGGAAGAGACAGAAAAAACTCCGGAAGAAGATTCAGAGAAAGAGGCTGAATCAGAAGACCAGCCGGAAGAATCACCGGAAGAAGAATCAACTGAAGAGACTGAAACAGAGGAAGAGACAGAAAAAACTCCGGAAGAAGATTCAGAGAAAGAGGCTGAATCCGAAAGACAGTCGGAAGAATCTTTAGAAGAAAATTCTGCTGAGGAGACTGAAACAGAGGAAGAGACAGAAAAAACTCCGGAAGAAGATTCAGAGAAAGAGGCTGAATCAGAAGACCGGCCGGCAGAATCACCGGAAGAAGATTCAACTGAAGAGACAGAATCAGAAGAACGTGCAGATACAGAAGAAGAGATTGCCGAGAATTTCTCAGTATTATCTCAAACTCAAACTCAAAATATTTACCAAAGCAGTTCAGCACCCATTGATACAATCCAAGGGTCTGCAGTTACGGTAACTACAAGCCAGCAGTTTACTGATGCAATATCTAATAATGATATTGAACATATCAGACTCTCAAATAATATTAATACGAGCGGAACATTAAATGTTAGGACCAGGTATGGACAAAAAGTTATTGATGCGAATGGGTATAGTATAAATATCGGCAGTGGACAAATGATGTTAAGTAACAGCTCTATTTTAAATAGAGATGTGCGAAAGTTAATAATATTAAATGCATCGAATTTGTACACGAACAATTCGGCTGAAAATGGAGGGATGATTAGAAAGAGAGATGGCGAATTGAGCTTACATTTGGAGAATGTCAATTTTAATGCTAATAATAATTCTTCTGGCGGTATATTAGGATCCAATTGGGAAGGGAACATCAATTTTCACGGGAATAATATAATAAACACATATAATGGTGGATATTCAATGGCATTTAGAAAGGTTTTTATACACCAGGGAGCCCAAGTGGAAATAAACAACTATAACGGAAACTCTGTCTTTCAATTTGAAAGAAACACTGGAACATACGGTGATGGTGAATATGGTATACAAGCCGAAACCAATGGAACATTAAATGTTAATTCAAATGCTGCTGTCATTACAACGAATTTATCACGAGAAATTTTACGTGACAGAATACTGACAAATAGATTTGGTGTCGACTCTGATGTTGTTTTATCCGGGAACGGCAGTAATATATTCCCGGTTGATACTACTGTAAATAATTTTATAACTAATCCGCAGAAAATTGATTTTATAAATAACCAATCTAATAGCACTTTATTTAATAGCAATGAAGATATCTATTTTTATTTATCTGAAACTACTTTAAAAGGTTGGAACAGAAACAATATGGAAAATCAGCCATCAAATATCTCACAGCCTATTACAACTGGGCAGTTCAGATTTTCGGGAAATAATACGACAAATGTATCGTTAACACCTGAACATCCTAATTTCAGTACAATGTTTACACCGCAACTTCGGAGAATGATGTTTGAAAAATCAATATCTCCAATAGAAGTGTTAGAAGTCGCAGACATTACGGATAAAAGTACAAAAATTACAGGAACGACGTCTGCCAACGTATCAGTTAAAATGTACGATAAGAATGGAAATGTTATTCAAAAAGTAGAAAGTAATTCAAATGGAGATTTTTCATTTGAATTAGAAGAACCATTTGAAGCAGATATCATACTACAGTTCCAAGCTCAAAGGGGTCATGTAAAATCTGAAAGAGTAGAACAAACAGTTATAGGTAATCGTTTAGAATTAATTGGTGTACCTGATACCATCCCCTTTGAAAGTACAGAAATTCGGAACGAGGAAATGATCATTGCACGAGAAAATCCAGATATGACGGTCTCTGTAATGGATACGAGAAGTAATGGTGACTGGCATTTAACTGTCAGAGCGCTTGCTCCTTTAACTGATTTAGAAGGTAATAATACATTGGACGATGCTTTATATTATATCGAGGGTGACAGCGAAAAAATAATAGAGGATGAAGCTGTAAGAGTCGGCGAAAAAATTCAATCTTCCAATAGTAATCTTCAGGAACTGAGCTGGGGTGCTGACGAAGGTATTCTGTTAAAACTTAATCCTGTTCAGGCACAGGCTGAGACTGAATACAGTACAACCATTGAATGGACGCTTACTGATGGTCCTTAATATTATATTCCAAGGTTACACCTAATTTTTCGGTGTAGCCTCTTTTTATATACAGTGTTGCGACATTTTCCTCAGTATTTTAGAATTTTATGTAACTGTTGGAATAAGATTTGTGTAAAGGAATGAACTTATAAAATGCGAAAACAGCTTTAATTCAGAAAGAATCATAAAGGAGTCTGCGATGATAAAAAACAGGAGATTTAAAGAACAAGATGCTAAAGAAGTATCAGAAATGGTAAGAAGAACTTTAAGAGAGACGAACAGTAAAGATTACTCGGAAGCATATATTGAAAAGGATGTCGCAAAAATAGACGAGAACTTTTTTATTGAGAGAAGTAAGTGGACGAACTGTTATGTCTTTACAGAAGAAAGGACTGAAAGAATCATCGGTGTCGGTTCTATAGGGTCATATTGGGGCAGTGATACTGAAAGCAGCTTATTCACGATATTCGTTTCTCCAGACCATCAGGGTAAAGGTATCGGAAAACAGATTATGGAGAAGTTGGAAAGTGATGAATATTTTCTGAGGGCAAAACGGATTGAAATTCCAGCCTCCATCACCGCTTTATCTTTCTATCAAAAATTGGGTTATGATTTTAAAAATGGTGTGGATCAGGTAGATGAAGAAGGTTTGTATCGACTTGAGAAATTCAGGTAAGTATCAGAAGGATCATCATTTGATATGCTGTTTAGCGGACAGGAATAATTGTAATCCAGTATGATAAAATCGTATTTATAATGCAAAGTAAAGGTGGAGCAGTGATGACTATGGAATTATTTGAATATCAGAGAACGGTCCCTGAATCGTGGCTTGATTATAATGGGCACATGAATGACGGACAGTACAGCCGTGCATTCAGTGATGCCGGTCTGGTATGGCTGGCATATCTCGGACTGAGTGAATCAAAGGTGAAAGAACTATCTTATACAATCTTCACTTTGGAGAATCATATCGTGTATCTTAACGAAGTCTTTGCCGGAGATGAAATAACAATCAAAGTCAGAATACATAATTATGATGAAAAGAGAATGCACGCATTCATGACACTCTATAATCCAAAAGACGAGAAATGTGCCACATACGAAGTAATGTATATGGGCATGGACACAAAAGCCGGTCGTCCGGGGCCTTTCCCTGAAAAATTCGAGCAGGCTGTAAAAGAGTATTATGAATCACAGGATAATAGTGGAAAGCCTGCTGAAATGGGACGCACAATCGGAATCAGAAGAAAATAAATTTTAATGACTGTCGGGTTAAACATCTGGCAGTCATTTTATTTATCTTATAAAAGGGAATAGAGATTAGAAAGAAATTTTTAGGAGTGATGAAAATCATGATGAACGAACAATGGAAAAGTGAGCTGCCTGTACAAGGTATAAAAGATATAATTCCGGTAGCGGGCGGTGATGTTAACGATGCATATCGTATAGAAACTGATGAGAAACCTTGCTTTTTGCTTGTACAACCGGGACGGTCAGAAGAATTCTATGCAGCAGAAATTGCCGGACTCGAAGCAATGGAAGAAGCGGGAATTACTGCGCCGAAGGTGCTTGGGAAAGGTCAGATTGAAGGAGACGCTTTTCTTCTGCTTGAATATTTGGAAGAAGGGACCGGCAGCCAGCAGGATTTAGGTAAAATGGTCGCCAGGATGCACCTTGAACATCAGGCGGATAACCAATTCGGTTTTCATCTACCGCATGAAGGCGGCGATATCAGTTTTGATAATGCCTGGACGGATTTATGGAGTGAGTTATTCATCCATGAAAGGATGGACCAGCTTAGAGACCGGCTGGCTGAGCAGGGCTTATGGAATGAAAAAGATTTAGAGATATACGATAAAGTGCGTAAAATCATGGAAAATAAACTGAATGAGCATGAGAGTAAACCGTCTCTGTTACACGGCGATCTATGGGCGGGGAACTATATGTTTCTCTCAGACGGGCGACCGGCGTTGTTTGATCCCTCTCCATTTTACGGGGACCGTGAATTTGATCTCGGTGCAACAACGGTATTTGGCGGTTTCAGCAAAGATTTCTACGATGCGTATGAAAAAACGTATCCTCTCAGTGATGATGCATGGGAGAGAATACGTTTTTATAAGCTGTATCTATTGATGGTGCATCTGTTGAAGTTCGGTTCTGTCTACGCGTCCAGTGTTAACGTGACAATGGATGAAATTATGATGACTTAGAAATTTCTCGTGAATGAAGCGGGAACTTTTGATTCGAATCTTAAATATTCTTTTGTCGTTGGATGTATGAAACCAATCGAATGTGCATGCAGACCGACTCTTTTAATGGGGTTGGTCTGTGAACCGTATTTTTTATCACCGACGATCGGGTGTTTCAAATCCTGCATATGGACACGGATCTGATTTTTACGTCCTGTTTCCAAATTCACCTGTAGCAGTGACAGATTAGAATTTGATTTTAAAACTTTATAATTGGTGACAGCCTTTTTCCCATGGTTGGGATTTTTACTTGAACGTACCATGAGAGCTTTATTTTCAGTCAGCCATGAGGTGATGGTGCCGTCTTCTTTTACGGTACCTTCAACCAGTGCGATATACGAACGCTCAGGCACTGCTTCCTGCCACGCATTTTGTAATTTCTGCTGGATTCTTTTGCTTTTCGCAAATATCATGATGCCTGAAGTGTCACGGTCCAGTCGGTGGACGACGAATATCCGGCTTTTCGGGCGAATATTTTGAATGTAATCCGAAAGTTGACGATAAGCTGTCATCTGGTTTTCTTTTTCTGAGGCGATGGACAGAAGGCCCGCTTCTTTTTCAATCACGAAAATATCCTCGTCTTCATGCAAAATCTTAAGTCCTCTAATTTTTGCATCGTGCTTTGCTGTGCGTTTTTCGATCTGTACACGGTCCCCGGGATGTAGAGCATCATTGAATTGACTCGTCGGTTCGCCGTTTATAAAAACCTGACCGCGGCTCAAGATACCCTTTACTGATTTCTTGCTGCGTTCAGGCATCATATCAAATAAGAACTTCAACAGCTCTGTTGACTCCTGGACAGTCCATTCCTTTTCAGGTTGATTTGTTTTCGAACTATTTTTCATTACATACTTCCTTTAATCTATCAATTTTTATATAAAGTACTTTATTGCTTTTACCTATGTTTAGTTGAAAATGATGTTATGACTCCCATAATATTATAATCCATGGAAGTATAAAAGGAAAACACGACTAAGCATTTTAATTTCCAGAAATATTTAACGTACGTTTTAGTATAATTAACACACGAGGTGATAAAGATGAAAATTATAAACCCGACAGATGCAAGAAAAAATTTCTATCAAGTATTGAAAGATGTTAATGAGAATCATCAACCGGTAGTTGTCAGCGGATCAAAAACAGACAGTGACGCTGTCATTATAAGTTTGGAAGACTGGAACAGTATTCAGGAAACTTTGATATTGGAACAAACGGGTGTGATGGAGAAAGTGAGAAGCAGGGAAAAAGATGAAAGCGGATTTACCAATGTGGATGATATTGATTGGGATAATTTATAGATGGATAACTATAGTGTTGTCATCAAAAATTCTGCTAAAAAAGATTTAAAGAAATTAAAACAATCTAATTAAAAGCAACAATTTCAGTCTGTCATTGAGATATTGAAGCAGAATCCGTATTATCCCAATCAATCGTTCGAAAAGTTACAGCCAAAACACCTTGGTTTTTATTCGAGGCGTTTAAATCAACAACATAGAAATGTGTATAAAATAAATGAAATAGACGGGCAGGTCGAAATATACTCGGCGTGGTCACGTTACGAATGAATACATCCAGAATGGGAGAGGTCAAATCTCCTGTCTTTTTTATTTATAATTGTTTTAAAAGAGAAAGAATTTCATCTTCATTTTTAAGTTTATCAGCGGCTAAAAATATAATATCGCGTAATTTCCATTTTCTGCACACTGAAGTCTCCCCGGGTAAGCGGTATTTGATGCCATTTCATCAATAAGGAATTTGGAGTCGGACATTTCGACGAGGGCAGCACTGAAAATAGTTTTGCAACTTTCTTCGTCAGACATGTGATTTTTTACAGAGTACAGGCGATGGGCATAATCCGTGATGTTCAACAGTATTTTATACTTATCTTTTCCTCAGTGACAGATTCTATATCAAATGCTTCTCCCCGATAAAATTTTCCGTCCTTATTGATTTCAGTCCAAAACTCTTCAATTTCATTTTGTCTTTCAGCTGACAGCTGAACAGGCTTTTGAGTACATATGACTTCCATTTTTTTATTTAACGGTATAAGGTTGATCGTTGTTTTCAAAGACCTCTTTTCTCCCTATGCTATATGTAATTATATTTTATCTCTTTTTAAACCTTTATAAAATGATACAATTTATAAAAAGTTTGAATAAAGGGATGTGCAACGATGAATTTTACAATCAGAAAAATGACGAACGAAGATATAAAACAAGTCCAGTCCATAGCAAAGATAAGCTGGAATGCTACATATGAGGGGATCATTCCAGAAAAAATACAAAATAATTTTCTTGCGATGGCGTACAGTGACGAGATGATGCAGCATCGATTAAATCAGTCATTCATGTATGTTGCAGAAACTGAAACAGAGTTAGCCGGTTTTGCGAACTTCACACCAGTTGATGAGAATGGTTTATCGGAATTAAGTGCCATCTATCTTGACCCTGATTGTCAGAACAGAGGGGTAGGGACAGCTCTGCTTCATGAGGGCATTCATAACATTGACGGCTTGAAAGAGATCCGACTCGAAGTTGAAAAGGAAAATAAAATCGGCACGGAGTTCTATAACGCAAAAGGATTCGAAGTGGTGGAAGAGTATGATGAAGATTTCGATGGGCATATTCTTAAAACAGTAATTATGAAGTTGGAAATATAGAGCATCATTAATAAAAAATGCAGATGAAAAGAAGAGGAGATCTAATATGTCGCAGGAAGATGTAATTAAAAATTCTAAAGACTTGATAACAAAAGAAAGATTAATCAATGATTTAAAATCTATAGGAGTTAAAAAAGGAATGACTTTAATCGTGCACTCCTCGTTAAGCAAGATCGGTTTTGTCAGCGGAGGGGCCCAGAGGGTTGTTCAGGCACTTAAGAAAGTGCTTGGCAGTGATGGGACACTGGTTATGCCGACACACAGTACAGATGTTTCCGACCCTGCAGAATGGCATAATCCATCTGTACCCAAATTTTGGATTGAAGCACTTCAGGAAACGATGCCGGCATTTGAACCGGATAAGATGCCTACATTTTATATGGGTAAAGTAGTGGAGTGTTTTATGATGAACGATGATGTAATTCGGAGCAATCATCCAAAAGTGTCATTCGCAGCATGGGGAAAAGATAGTGATGAAATCACAAATAATCATCCGCTTAATCATGGAATGGGAATTGGTACGCCGATGCATAAAGTATATCAAAAAGATGGTTATGTGCTATTAATTGGTGTTGATTATGATTCCAACAGTTCCATGCACCTGGGAGAGCATTTATCCGGTCAATTGGATGAGGTGAAGACAGCGAGTCCGATACTGGAAGATGATGTTCGTGTATGGAAAACATATACTGAGCTAGATTATGATGAAGAAAAATTCAATGAAATTGGGGAGCAGTTCGAACGGGAGAATGTTGTGAATAAAGGAAGTATCGGGCAGGCTGAATCAAGGCTGATGTCCCAACCTGATTTGGTTGATTTTACAGCAGAGTATTTGAAAAGTATTAATGAACATTAGTGTTCAGTTTGAATAACGCTTTAATTTTATTTCTCATTAATTTGCACTCCTTATGAGCCTGCAAACTAAGTTCTCAGACATATACAGTAAAATGTTCAATTGTAAAAAAAGGGCATACTCATCCCATGAGAAAATAGTTATACATGCTTTTGGTTTTAATTTTTTTTATTAATTATATATTCAAAAGCATTACCATATTCTTGGCATGGGGCAGGCCCTCCGTTCATTTAATATGTGATAACTGTTCCACATCTGATTTAAAAATTATTACGTTAAAGTTAATCGTTGTTTTGTTTAATATAACTGACAAGGGAAGGTGTTTCATCTTCTATGAAATCCCGAAAAAGCTCATAGGAATATGTATCAGTGCTGTCCACTTCCAAGTTAAGATGAGTAATTCTTGTCTCTTCCAGTTTGAGCAAGACGTTGTGAAACTCTGAACTCAGAGAGTTTTTGGCTTCCTGATCTTTAAAATAACAGTAGCCGGCATCCTTATATGCATCTTCATTCTCATACATCATCAAGTAGGCGACAATATCATCTTGCTGGTCGCATATGACAATGGAGTGTTCAATATCCAGATCATCAGTAATGAGATCTTTCCATTCTGACAAATCCATATTCTTTAATGGGTTTATTTCATGAGTGCTTTGATACACTTGTTTAGATAGCTCCTGTAATCCATCCGTCATGCTGAGGTTTTTATTCGTATGTTTTTCTTCAAAGTTATTATTAGAAAACCTGGTAATCATCTTTTGAATACCGACTTCAGGTTCATATGTTTTTCTGAACTCTGAAAAATCATTGGTTTTGATGAAATCCTCATATAAGTCAAAGTTACGGTGAACCTGTAAAATGATATTTGAAGAGGGGAGCACTTCATTAAATTTATCGTACATTTTTATAAGTGTTTCTGAATCAACATCTTTATCCAAAATCGCAAAATGCAGATATATGGCAGAAGAGTGATACAGATTTTTGGAATAATATAAGTATGCCGCAATGTTATTTTCTGTTTCACAAACAACCCCATATTCAGACGAAGGATAGTTTTGAATGATATTATTCGCTTGTAAGTAACCTGTGATATTTTCATGTAAAGTGAGATTCATAGTAACACCAACTTTTTGCAATAATAATTTATTTTTATATTTTCTAAATGTTATATTAATTATAATGCATTTAATATTTAAAGCGACCAAATTAATGAAATTTTGTTGAAGTTTATACTTATTTTAAATAAAAATCTTATATCCAAAGGAAGGTCACTTCATGATTAAAAATATTGTATTCGATATGGGAAATGTACTCATACGATATGTACCCGAAGAATTCACCGACCATACTTCGGAACAGAAATAATTATTTGAGCAGATTTTCCAATCACCCAGATGGCTAGAGTTTGACCGGGGAACGATTTCGAAGGAACAGCTGGTCATTGAAGCAAAGAAGGAACTTTCCAGTGATCTGCATCCACTCGTGTCAGACATTTTAAAAAGATGTCATGAAGAGATGACGGTCAATACTGAGTTGGATTCAGTGATTGAGGGATTAAAAAGTCGGAACTATTCGCTTTATCTTTTATCCAATTTGATATAAATCCGGAAGAAAGTTTTTTCATCGGTGATTTGACTGAAAATATAGAGGCGGCATCAAATCAGGGTATGAGGGTCATGTGTTCGATGGCGATATCGAAGCACTGCTCTCAGCCTTTAAGAAAAATGATAAAAAAATTAAAAGATAATTGTAATGATGATAAAGGAGCGTAGAAATGAATATTCGAAATCTTAAATCAGACGAAAAAGTACCGATGAAACTATTATTAGAAGCAGATCCTTCCAGGAAAATGGTGAAAGAATATGTGGATAGGGGACAGGGTTTTATTGCAGAAATCGGCAAAGAAATTATTGGTGCATTTGTACTTCTGCCAACGAGACCAGGAACCGTCGAGATCATGAATATTGCCGTTGCTGAAGAAAATCGCGGCAGGGGTATCGGGAAACAGCTGATAGAAGAAGCGATTAAGATTTCGAAAAAAAGAAAGTATAAAACAATTGAAGTCGGCACTGGCAATTCAAGCGTCGGACAATTAGTCCTGTATCAGAAATGCGGTTTTCGAATTACCGGCATAGATTCAGATTTCTTCATCACCCATTACGACGAAGAAATTTATGAAAACGGTATTCAGTGTCGAGATATGATTCGATTGTCCCAGAATTTGTAACGATATAAATTAATACTTGATGGAGTGTAGGGGATGTAAATTGAATTTTTATCTAACCGTAAAGATAAAGTAGAAGATGTGGCCGATATGATCTATAAAGGATTTGTTGCTGAAACGACGAGCAAGATGACATATGAAGAAGTTGTAAAATTCTTCTCAACGACGAAAGACGACGCTTTACCTGTTATATTAATTGCTTTGGATGACGATGTTTTCTGGGTACGGTATCAATTTTCGAAAATGATCTGAGGGTCAGACCTAATTATAAGCCCTGGCTGACATCACTATTTGTTAAGTCTGAATATCGCAGTAAATCTGTAGGTGAGAAACTGACAAACAAAGTGATTGATGTTGTAAGAGATTTAGGATTTCAAATTTTGTACTTAAGAACTGAAGATGACGGTGAGTATTATAAAAGGCTGGGATGGGAGTATGTTGAAACCGTCTCAGATGAACATTTTGAAGAGATACATTTTTTTAAAGTCGATTGCTAATAATTATGAAAAAGAAATCATAAATGAGATCTTCAATAAATAAAGGGTATGATTAGAATATTTTAAGAGTAAAATAAATTGATAGAGAAAGGATAGAGTGATATGGATGAAATTTATTATTCCGATCGTCTTGTTTTACGCCACCTCAACAGTGAACATGCAGGGATTGTCTTAGATTATTATGAAAGAAATAAAGAATTTTTAAGTGAGTGGGAAGCTAAGAGAGATGATAGTTTTTACATTCTGGATTCTCAAAAGATATTATTAAATAATGATGCAGAGGCTTTTAAAGATGGAAGGTCAATAAAGTTTTGGATTTTCAAAAAAGAGGATACTGGTAAAGTGATTGGTTGTGTCTCGTTTCAAAATATCGTAAGAAGTATCATGCAATCTTGTATTCTGGGCTATAAGCTGGATGTGGAAGAAACAGGGCAAGGGTACATCAGTGAAGCTTTAGAAAAATCAATAGAACTTATATTTTCCGAATACAATTTACATAGAATAGAAGCGCCGGTCATGCCTAAAAATATTCCATCGATAAAAGTTCTTGATAAGTTGGGGTTTGTTGAAGAGGGAATGACAAAGAAGATGCTTAAGGTTAATGGGGAGTGGGAAGATCACATCAGGTATTCTCTTTTAAACCCTAAGCATAAATAGATAAATGTTTTTCATATTGGAAACTCTTCTTTGTCGGACAGCTTTATCAGGACAACCTGTAAGTACATTACAACAGCTATTACGACCAAGGCAAAAATAATATGGGGTATGATAGGGGTATTAAAGAAAATTGGAATGAACATTGCAAAGATAATCAAAAAATTGAGCACTGAACCTTGCTTTTTTGACTTCAAACTTACAAACTGTTGTGCACCGCAGTATGGACAATCCCGCGTGGCGTGCACTCTTTTATATATTCCTGCTTTGTCTTTAAAAGTCCATTCTGTCTGACATCCCGTGCATCGTGCCATGTTTAATCTCTCCATTCTTATAACTTACTCAATGACAACACCATCTGTCGTTTGAATTTTTAATGGGTCTTTTATTTCATCTACACCAATCCATATATAAGGTGTTTTATCTTCAGCACCGCTGCCTGACATTTTCAACCTCAACTTCTTTTCCTGAGTATTCTTCGCCTAATACCAGAGTAATCTGTTTGTTCCCTTCAGAAATCGTTGAAATTTCATAATAGCTTTCTCCCATATAAGAATTTTCGCCCTGATCAATAATTCAATAATTTTGATCAAAGTAGAAGGCTGATCCGATTACTGCAAAAAAAGATTATAAAAAGTTGGACGGCATGTTAAAACAATGGGTGGACACTGCCGAAGAACGTTTAAAAATTAGAGGTTCTGAGATTGGAAAAAGGCTTGGTAATACAACCTATTCTAAGCTGGCCGGTTTTAAAGAATTAAAGAACCAAAAGTTAGGTGTTCGTCTTATCTTCAAACCAACGAAAGATAATCAGATAGAAATTATAGAAATCGTGGCCATAGGCAAAAGAGACGAAGAAAAAGTATTTTTAACTGCTGAAAAAAGAAGAAAAGATCATTTATAATTCTATAAAGAAATAATTGAGTCTCTGGTTATTCGAACCAGAGGCTCTTTACATAGATGAAATATATTATTTACCACAGGCTGCTTAAAAATTTCTCTGTATAAAATGGACGGTTATCGTCATCGAAAGCGACGCCGACTCCCAGTTCCCTGAAGCTGTTGTTTAATATATTCTGACGGTGTCCTTCCGAATTCATCAACCCATGGTGGGCGTATATACTGCTGAACTGTGCCGCTGCGAGATTTTCACCGGCGGTGCTAAAGGAGATATCATCTTCCGCCATCCGGTCAAATGATGACTGTCCGTCTAAATTGGTATGGTTGAAATATTCATTCTCTGCCATATCGGCACTGTGCTTTCTTGCTGTGTCACTGACTTCCGAGTGCCACTCCAATGGTTGCAGATCATATTTGACACGTGCTGCATTTGTCAGATCGAATAGTTGGTATTCAAGACCTTCTCCTAATGATTCACTGCCGGGAGGATAAATTCCGTCTTTCCCAGCTTCCAGATTTTCATCGATGATCTGTATTGCTGTCACCGAATTTTCCTGGTGTACATCATAGAAAATGGTGGTATGGTTCCCGTCCGTCTGATAGACATCGTATCCGTCCTGATTGCTGACCTGGTAATTGAACGGTCCGCTCTGAATAACATCTTCAGGTTCGCCGAGTGTTTCGTGCACTGCATCTTTTGAATCCGCTAAAGTCAAACCAGGTTGTGATGAAAGCAGATCCTGATTGGTGTACAGTCCGCGTACTGTCTCCTCGCCGTCATATGCCACCATCATGAAGTTGTGGTAGTTTTCATGATAAGCTGACCAATTCACACCATATTCATTCTCACTTACCCGCTCAGGTTCAGCGTACAGTTCATCCACTGATTCTTTCGTGTCACCAATCTCCACGTTTCCAACGGAAAATTGCTGTTCTTCCGGTGTCCCCAATTCAAGTGGTTCTACTTGTTCCTGCTCAGATTCTGACTCCATGAAGGAGGCAAAGAATGAGCTGATCCGGTCTCTCAATGCAGTGAAATCAAAATCGATATTTTCTATTGTATTACCGGTCGAATCTCTTACTGAATCCAATGTTTCAGAGACCTGATCCGGCATTATGTCATTGACGGAATCTTCCCAGTAAGGTTTTGCCCAGATGCTTACTGCTATGATCATCAGTACAAAAAATAGACGTTTTAAAATATCTCCCCCTCCTTTCCATGGGAAATGCATATATATTTTAATTTGAATCGGAAATAAAAAGCAACTCTTGTGAGCTGCTCTGGTTGATTTATATAGATTAATTACTTTATGATTACGTGGAATTAAGCTTTAGAGTTTAAAAATTTTCAGATGCGATTTTAATCCAATTTACAAAAGCTTCTAATGCATCTGGGTCCGCTTTTTTCAGCTCTTCTTTAATATAAGGAAAATCAATTTAATCATATCTTATCGAAATCAGGTAGATGCTGTACTCCTTACTGTCAGCTCTTTCATAGTCTAATGCTCTGTCGTATAATATGCTTTCTATTGATTGGACTAAAACATAGTCTCCACCTGATATACTGACCTTCTTGACTCTGTCATAGGCAGGTGGCTCCAACGCACTGGCAACAATATCAACAGCAATATTAAGTTCATCATGGTGATACATGCGCGATGTTTTTTTAAAACCAATTTCAAGAAGCAGATATCCATTAATATCGAGGCTGATGTCACAAAATCAATATCATGGGTAGTATATTTTCCGACTGTGTATAATTCCAATGAAAATCCACCAACAATAATGGGCATATCACTTGTATTGACTTTCTGAGACATTAATTTCGTAATGATTGAAGCTACATTAACCATTCTATGGAATTGAGTCGTATCAGATTGAATTTGCCTAAGATCATACTTGGCTTCATCTATACTGTATTTCATTTTCTTTTTCCCGCATTGCGTCTAATAATTTTTGTTTGTCTTTATTTTTACGTGGGCGGTCAAAATGGCGTGTCCCCGGCACGAAATCAGGATTAACTTTTCTAACGGCCTTAATCGCTCTTTCTCTTCTTTCTTCACTTGTCCTGAGTAAATAATCAAATTCAATAGTTTCCATGAGACCACCTCTTTCCGCTTTTAGAGTTACATTCATTATACTACGTTTTTAGTATAACTACACTTTTGAAATACTGAGAGATTAATCCTCCTGAGTGATTTTCGTTTCTCTTTCGAAATTCACAACCAGCCATTGCCCTTCTGAGATAAATAAAACATGAACAGCTTCATAATCGTCCGGCGGTGATTCTATCCATTGCAACAATCTCTCAACGACTTTTTCTTTGTCCTTTAAATAGCGTTCAATTACTATTGCCTGCTCATCCAGCCGGGTGGTCCAAATTTGAGATCTGACCATCACCATGGAATAATATGTCCTTATAAGTTTTTTGGAGAAGTTTTGCGTGAATACTTTAAAGGTTTCAGTATCAGCATTTCTTAACTTGTCGATATTACGTTTAAGACTCATTTCTATATCGCCGTTGAAGCTGATGGGTATTTCAGCAATCAATTTATATGGCCCAAAATGGACTCCTATGTCCTCCCCATAGAGACAGGTACATATTTCTTTAATAAAAGCCTGTTCATAATAATTGTCAGGATCCATGACGTAATCATATTCTGCGGTTGCGATTCCAACTTCATGGATAATTTTTATATATTTTTTGGACAAACGCTGTTGAAGATTCTCTAACTCAGTCTGTTCATCTTTCAGCAGTTTATTGTTAAAAAGAATTAGCAAATCCAGGTCAGACTTGCCGGGTGTCGCATCTCCACGGGCGACGCTGCCATATAGATAAATACTGTGAAGTTTTTCCGGGAACATTATTTTCAGTTCTTTGATTGATTCTTCTATGGATTCATAATATAACTCAGAGATGTTATCCAATGAAACATCACTGACGATATATCCCTCATAATCTAAGCCATATCCTGGCTGTAGTTTTTCATTTTAAATTCCATCCATACAATCTTTCCACTGATTCTTTCCCACCATATTCAACGGATCTGATCCCTATAAATTCACCGCCCAGTTTTTCATAGAATATTTTAGCTGTATTTTCTTCAAAAACTGATAGCATCATTCTTTTATAACCTTGTTCTATTAATGAGTTTTGACATGCATTGAATAATTTTCGGCCGAAGCCGCTTCCTTTATTGCCGGGGAGTACGTGAATCGCATGGAGTTCTGCATCATATTGGGGATGACCTTGAATTCTATTAGATCCGCACCCGGCAAAACCGACAATTTCTTCACCGGCTTTTGCAACAAATAAAGAGTTCATTTCCAATGATTTTCTGATACCAATTGAAATTTTTTCTGAGTCCATCTGATTTAAATAATCTTCGGGAACAATACCTTTGAAATTCACCTGCCAGCTGTGGATCAGGATTTGAGCGATTGATTCTGCATCATTTAAATTCGCTTTTCTAATCATGTTTTACCTCCATAATTTACAGTTAATCGGTATTTATTACTAAGTCCGGCCAGGTTTTGGTCCAGGATTTGCTGTTGATCCTATTTTGATAAGTATCATTATATTTATCCTTTGTGAACAGTGGAGTAGGATTTACAATGCCATTGATTAAATCTTCAATACCATGTGGTGCTGTCAGTACTAATTTTCCCTCTTTCACTCGTATTCCAACTGAAGTGGGGGTTTCAGGGAAATGTGCAATACCGTCTGAAGCACTGAAAGCTGATACATCAGGGTGCCTATTATATATCCTTGCCTGGTTAACGACTTCCCAGGGTATTTCAGGGTCTATCTTCAGCAGCTTTTCTTCTAAAAGTTTTTCGTTTTGTACATTCAAATCCGTCTGATCAAAATAGATAACGTCTACATCATTATAAGGTGTTCTCATCGAATATTTATGAATCGTATCCCATACTTTATTGCGAATGAAACCTGCGCAGACCCAGTAATCATCAAGATTCAACTGTTCTACAGTATCTAGAATATCCATCATGTATGAATCGTTTGCGATTAAGTTTATAATATCTTGTTCTGTTTTCATAATTCTCCCTAATTGATGATTTTTATCATTGATAAAATTTTTAAAATATCTTGATGGTAACACTTTAATTTTTCATAATGTTCTATCAATTATGTTTATTAAACTGATATTATTTTATATTATAAAAAACTTCATTTATATGCTTCACAATTTCCTTCAACAGTTCTCCCGCTTCTACATCCCGGCTCATCCTTACACCCTGGCCGCTCCACAAATGTAAAATGTCGCTTCTGTTTTCTGCAGCGGCCTTGCTTCTGATTTTCTTCGTCATCTGGTTTTGAAACGGGTAGGGGAGTATGTCTTCCTGGTGCTGTTCCATGTCGTTTATAAACCGGTTGCGGATGCCTCTGGCATATTTACCGCTGAATGATTTGGTTAACACTGTATCCGCTTCTGTGCTGTTTAAAATCGCATCTTTATGAATTTTAGGTGCGGCGCTTTCCTTTGTCGTTAAAAATGCAGTGCCGAGCTGTGCGGCTCCTGCGCCGAGTGTGAGAGTCGCATATACACCACGTCCATCCATGATGCCGCCTGCTGCAATGACGGGTATATCCACTGCATCTGCAATCTGAGGCACAAGTGTCATGGTCCCAATTGAAGATTGCAGAGTCTTTTGCGCAAACGTCCCTCTGTGCCCGCCTGCTTCAAAACCCTGGGCCACGACCATATCCATGCCTGCCTGTTCATTTAGAATAGCTTCTTCCACTGTGGTGGCGCAGCCTATCAGTGTGACATCCGCTTCTTTAAGTTTTTTCACTGTAACAGGGTCGGGTATGCCGAAGGTGAAGCTGCAGATTTTCACATCAGAATCGATGACATTC
>Ga0209487_1001205_pt1 | contig 22177 bp, 26 predicted proteins | sample Poulit2012_FD_187524 | JGI IMG/M metagenome (GOLD analysis project Ga0209487, IMG submission 187524) | Agricultural soil microbial communities from Georgia to study Nitrogen management - Poultry litter 2012 (SPAdes) (version 2) | ecosystem: Environmental > Terrestrial > Soil > Agricultural land...
AGACACCCCTGCACATCTCGACCGCCTCACATCTGACATCGGCCAGCGCGGCATCCTCGTGCCGCTCGATCTCAAGTTCAATCAGGAGTTTGCAACCCTCGATGGGAACCACAGAATCGCGGTTGCTCTGCGCCTCGGCCTAGAGCATGTACCGGTGGCGCTCCATCAGCTGCCGGAGCATCCGAGACCTAGCCACGCAAAGCCGATGGCCGATGCGGATCACCGGGTGCTCATAGCCGCATGGAAGGCCATAGAGGGCTGACCCACCACCGACCGTTTACGGCACGCCCGACCGGTAACCTCGGCGCATGATGGAGAGTGGCGACCAGCTGACCGAGACCGTGCTTCTGCTGGCGGTGCCCGCTGCGGAGCCGGTAGTCAGGCAGCATCGTCGTGAGCTGGATCGGTCTGCCGCGGACGGTATCCCCGCACACCTCACGGTCGTTTACCCCTTCAAGCCTCTTGAAGAGATCAGCGAGGCAGACCACGAACGGCTCGCCCGAATCGGTCGCGAGCACGTCTGCTTGCACGTGGAGGGCATCAGAACAGCCTGGTTTGGCGATCAGGTGTTGTTCGTCGAGGTCAAGGCGCCCGAGGAGGTGCACGCATTGACTCTCGATGTGGCCTCGGCTTTTCCCGAGCATCCGCCATACTCGGGGGACGTTCCCTTGGCGCAGATCGTCCCGCACCTTACGGTCGGAGCCGGGGCCCCCGTTGCCGCTCTGCGAACGGCAGCGCGCGCTGTTGATGGGGCCCTGCCCTTCTCCCAAGAGGTTAGGGCGATGGAACTATGGGCCGGGCCCCCGGTCGAGGGCAGGGCTCAACCCGCGCGATGGTCGCGGGTCCGCTCGTACGCGCTGGGATCTTAGGTTCCGCGAAGTGGCCGTGGGGCACTGGACTGCGACCGACCGTTTACGGCACAGGGGTGCAGTGGCGGTTGGCCGTCGGTGCTGGCGCGTAGGATGGCGCGCCCACTCGGCGGGAGGAGGTGAGTCGCAGGATCGCGGAGGCGCTGGTCATGGCGGTGGCACTGGTGACGGCGATGCTCAATCTCTACGCGGCCGTCGTTCGGCTGCTGGAGCTGGAGCGGGGCCGGGATTGTCGGGGCCGCGGTGGGCGGCACCGGCGGTGACACAGCTGGAGGGGCCGGCCCGTAGGCCGGCCCCTCCGGTCGTGCTGTCTAGAGCGCGGTCATGAAGATGGCGCCGCCGGCGAGCAGCAGCGTGATCGCAGCAACGACCAGCGCGCAGCAGCAGCCGCGGCCGCCACGTGCCCCATACTTGTCGCCGCCGTCGAGATAGCCCAGCACGTACCACAGCAGGCCGTTCATCGGCTCTCCTCCAGGTCCGGGCAAGTCGCCCAGGCGCCGGCGCTGGCGTCTCGGGCGGCCGCGGTGGCGGTCTCGTAGTCGTCCGCCCGCTCGGGGGCCGGCTCACTGGCCGGCACCCAGGCGTAGGCGTACCCCTCGCTGATGAGGGCGGCGCCGGCATCCGTGCCAGCCTCGGTCTCGACGTAGCGCAGCAGCCGGCCGTAGCGGTCCGCGTCGTCCGCCCGGCTATCACGGACCAGCTGCACCTCGGCCCCCTCCGGTAGCAGCTCCTCCAGCTGCTCGGCGGCCTCCTCTCCCCCGCACTGCCCCTCCTCGCCGTCTCGGCCGACCTCGGGGGTGTTGATCCCGAGCAGCCGCACCCGTTGCGTCTCCCCCTCTGGGGCCGCCACGTCGATGGTGTCGCCGTCGATCACGTACTCAACGGAGTACCCCTCCGGCGACGGTGCCGGCTCCATCGAGGTGATGGGCTCGCAAGCTGCCGCGCCCAGCACTAGCGCCCCACACAGCGCTGACGCTGTGCGGGGTGCCCAGGTGCGGCGGTCAGTGGCCACGAGCGCGTTCCTCCCGTGAGTCCACCCGCTCACGGAGGCTGTGGGCGATGGCGGCGGCTGCCCTGCGATACGCGGTGCGAGTGACCTCAGACAGTGCCGTGGGCTCGATCCGGGCGCCCTCCTTGAGGGCCGGATCAAACGGAACCGGGATCACCGCTGCCACCTGGGGCTCCAGGTCTCTGGCGATGTCCTGTGCCACGTGCAAGTAGCCAGGGTCGGCGGACTCGGCCGGCTCCAGATCATGCATCAGCACCACGGCGCCCCGCACGAGGTCGCGGTGTCCCGTGGCGATTAGCGATCGCATCATCTTCTGCGCCACGGCCGCGCTGTCCCGGCCTGCCGCGACCGGGATCACCAACTGATCGGTGTGCTCCAGCGCCTCGGTGAAGTGCTCGGCCCTGATGTTGTTCCCGGTGTCCAGCAGGATCAGCCGATAGAACCGCGACAGAATCTCGTGCACCGCGCGGAAGTTGTCGGCGCCCACGATGTCCTGCCGGGTGGGGTCCTCGTCGCTGGCCAGCAGGTCGAAATGACTATCGCCCTGCGGTCGCACGTAGGCATCCAGAGCGCCCAGGCGGATGCCATCTACGCTGCCGAACGATGGTGCGGCCTGCTCGATCAGGTCCACCACGGTGGAGCTGTGGCGGTCCTGCATCCCACGATCGGACAGGGTGCCCATGGTCTCGTTCGCATCCCACGCCACGACGGCACCGCCACGGATCGTGCCCATGGTGTGCCCCAGCATCCACGTGCTGGTGGTTTTGCGGCTGCCGCCCTTGGGGTTGGCCACCAGGATCGTGCGCGTGCCCAGATAGTTCGTCTGGATCAGACCTCGCTCGGCCCGCGCAGCCTCTGCCGCCTCGCGGCGGCGCTGCTCTGCGCGGGTCTCCTGGGCGTGCTGCTCCTGTTCACGGGCACGCCGGGCATGAAACTGCTCGCGGCGCTCCTCAAGCTCTGCGGTGCCCGGCCCCAGGGACATGCCCAGCTTGTTCAGGCTGCCGCGCACCCCAGTGGTCGCGGGCCGGCGCTCCTCCTCGGCCAGCTCCGGGTCCACCTCCTCGGCTGGCGGCTGCGCGGCTGCCGGTGCTGGCTGCTCCCAGGCGGGGGTGGTGATGACCGGCTGGTCTTCGGCCGGCGCCGGTGTCACGTTCCCGTCCGGGCTGGCGATCAGATCGCGTGTTCCGGCCGGCTCGGTGACCAAGAACCGTACGGGGCCGCCGACGCGTTGCGCGTGCTCGACAACGCGGAGCCGGGCCTGCTCTCGGCCGGTGGCCAGATCAGGGCCGGCAAGCGGCTGCGGGGTGCCGTCGATCGTCACGGCGCCGCGCCCCTCGGCGTCCAGGGTGACACTCGCATGAGTGGTGGTCGGGGTGCTCATGACACGCTCCTTACGGCTTGGTTGAACAGGTGCAGCAGCTTGCCGGGGTCAAGCTGTGCGGCGGCTGTTTGCTTGAGCGGCCCGCCGTTCGTATCCAGTGCCAGCACGCTGAGCCCGTTCCCTTCTGGGAAGCGGAGAAGCAACAGTGCGCGGGCAGGGCGGTCCTGCATGGCGTAGTACGTGATCACGCGCACCTCGGCAACGTGCGCGGGATTCACGAGCACGTCTTCGTGCTCGCCGTACGGGGCTTCGGCTCTGGTCAGAGTAATGAACGACATGTCTGCCCCTCAGTCGGTGCGTAGTGTTTCGGCTACGTCGTTAGTGATCGCGGCGCGCAGGTCCGGGTCGGACTCCAGGCGGGCGATGAGTGCGCGCACGACGGCGGCGTGCGGTACGCGGGCTGCGCCGATGGCGTCGGCGGCTTCGGCGCAGAAGCCGGTGAGCTGCCGGTAGGTCTGCGGCTCCAACGTGCTGGTCAGTCGCACAGGCTTGGCACGGGGCGCGCCGGCCCCTCCCCCGCTCTCGGTGGCCGGCACCGCCTGGCGCGGGGGCCGCCGGCTCATCGCGGCCGCGCGCTGTGCCAGCTCGTCGTTCTTCTTCCTCGGACTCATGCCTGCACCTCCAGCTCCAGCACCTCGGCGGCCGCATCCTTGTACGCGCCCAGGTCGGTGATCGGAGCGCCCAGTGCCTGGGCGTACGCCTCGCGGCGCGGGATCGTGGTGCTGAGCACCTGGTGGCCGCCATCCTCGATGGCCTGGCGGTAGATGCCGGTGCTGCTCGCGTTGGCGATGGTGCGAGTGAACAGCACTGCGGCGGCGGTGGGGACGTTGCGCAGTGCCTGCACTTCCTCGATCGCTGCCCACACATCGGGTAGGGCGTCCACCTCGTGGGAGGTGGGAGCGCAGGGCACTACCACGATGTCTGCGGCACGCAGGGCGCTGTAGACGGTGCCGGCATTCTCTAGCAGCGGTGGGGTGTCGATCACGACCACATCGGTGGTCGGGCGAGCGATGCCCTTGACGCGGGTGTGGAGGTTCTTCACGGGAAGGGCCACGGTGGGGATGGTCCAGCCGGCCGCGTCGCTCCAGCGGACGGTGGAGCCCTGCGGGTCGGAGTCGATGACCAGCACATCGTTCCCGCTCTCGGCGAGAGCATGGGCGAGATAGGCGGTGCTCGTGGTCTTGGAGCTGCCGCCCTTGAGGTTAACTACGGCGATGGTTCTCATGGGCACATCCTAGTGCGTAGGGGCGCATAAGCGCGGATGCGCCGATGCGCCAGTGCGCATCGGCGCTGCGGCGCGGTCACTCCTGGGTGCCAGCCTCGAAGATGTCCACCGGCTCGTCGGCCCCGTCAGCTACCGGCGCCGATCCGCCGCTCGTGCGCTCCTCATCAAACACGCCGGCGTTCTGGCCCCGGAAGCTCAGGCCGATGCTGTCGGCCTGCACCTCGTGCTGGTCGCGGGGACCGTTGTCGGACTGCCACTCGGTCACGCGGTAGCGGCCGGAGAAAGTGACGCGCACGTTGCCGTCCCTCTCGGCGGCGGCCACTAGACGCTTGGCCTCGTCACCCTTGACGGCCACGTTGTAGGCGATGGCGGGGCCGTCCGTCCAGGTGCCGCTCTTGGTCTTGATGCGGTCCGACACCATCACGGTGGCGAACGTGTAGGGGCCGTTCTCTCCCTCCCGGAGCTTGGGAGTGCTGGCCAGATTTCCGATGCAGCCGCTGATGTGTCGCATGGCGTCTCCTCGATCGCAGGCGCCCGCCCCGGTGGCGAAGCGGGTCACTCCCCACGGTAAGCGCACCGGCGCATATGCGCAAGTGCGCAACAGCGCTGGTGCGCATACACGCACGGATTATCACGCGGCCGCAGCGGCCTTGAGGAGGTCGGGGCGGTATCCGCTCCAGTGGCTCGCGCCAGTGCTGCCCTCGACCACGACCACGGGTGCCTGGGCATATCCCAGGTCCTCGGTGAGGTACTCCAGGGCGGCCTCACACGTCTACCTCGGTGGACTCGGCGCGCATCCAGCGAGAGGGGGCGAAGTGGCTCGGCTCTTGTCGTCCTCGGCTCGCCGGCGGAGCCGGACTATGGTTGTCACCACGCCCGAAGGGTGCTCCTGGGAGGTTTCTCGTTCTCGGTCCTGGCTGTCTAGGTTCCCACCGTTCGCCTCTGCGCTGGGTGGTGAGGATCTGCTGGGACTCTCCCGCGTCGTGCCGGGTACGGCTGCCCGCGTGCCCCGGTTGGTTTTCGAGGGCAAGGCCGCTTGCGGCCGCGGCAGCTTAGTTCTTGCCGTACGTGTTCAGGATGGCGTACTCGACTACTTCCACGATCGGGACGCCGGAGACCTCGGAGACTTGATCCACCAGCTCGCGCACGCTCTCCTGGGTGCGCAGATACATGCGGCTGTGACGCTGGATGCGCTGGGATGACAGGGCCGCCAGGGCGGCCAGGGCTTCCTCTGACAGCTCTGGCCGGGGGGCGTCTCTATGGTCATCCTCAGCCACGGGGGCTCCTTCATCATGATGGTGTAGGTGGTCAGAGAGTCTATCGGGGGCGCCTGACGGGGTGGCTGTGGGGCTGCCGCGGGTGCTGCGCACCCTTGCCCTCGGGGGAGTGGGGTCAGTATGCGATCTGGTTGGTGTCCATCCCTTTGTATTCGGGAGCGACCAGCCAGGTGCCGTACTCGTAGTGCCAGTCCTCGGGCTTGCGGCCGTCGGTGCGTGCCCAGGTCGGGTGCCACCAGCCGTACTCCGGTCCGTTCTGCTGAATCCACCGCTTCTCCAGCGGGGTGCCTCGAATGTCGATGGCCAGCCCAAATCCGTGGTTGGACCAGCCCGGGGTAGCGGCTAGATAGCCCTTGGAGGCCTTGGTGGAGACCTGCTTGTCGTAGGTGCGATACGTAGAGGAGATCACCAGATCGTGCCCGAACTCGGCTTTGAAGGCCTCGTTCATCGCGACGTAGGCGGCGACGGCGCGGGCCTGGCCGCGGCCGTCGGCGTCCGTGGCGTTGGGGAAGCGGCACAGCGCGGAGTCGGGCACGTTGCCGTTGAGGGTTCCGGGGCCGTACTCGCTGAACACCGGGTTCTGGTCGGTGCAGCCCTCGGGCATGGGGTACGTCGGCAGCTGGTCCATGCTGGTGGCGCCCTGGACTTCGCCGGTGCCGCCGCCGGTGCAGTCCACGTCGGTGGTGTCCTCGTCGGCGTCGTCGGTCTCGGTAACGCTGGTGCCGGCCAGGTGCTCGATCAGCGCGTTGGCGTTGGGCACGTGCTCGGCGTATGCCTCGGGGTGGGCGGAGACCTGAACTGTCTGGGCTGCGGTGCCGGGGTCCATGGTCTGCCAGCCGGCCACATCCAGCAGGCCGGGGAGGTGGTAGCCGGCGGGGCCGGCGCTGCCGGTGCCGGCGTAGGTGATGTCCACGCCCTGGATGAATGCCTCGGTGGCGTATACCGGGTCGCTGACCTGTTCGAGGGTGCCATACCAGCCGGGGAGGGTGCGCTGCTGGAAGGGGCCGGCATCGTTGCCGGCGCCGGTGGGCTGCGTGTTCGCGCCCAGCGAGGACTCCTGCATGGCGGTGATCAGGGCGATGAGCTGGCCCTGGCGGCCTACGCCCAGATTTCCGGCGGTGTCCAGGATGATGGCGGCCGTCTCGAGCTGCTCGGCGCTGTAGCCGGCGAAGCCTGCGCCGTCGGTGCCCTCGACGCGGACGCTGGGTCCGCCGGGCGCACAGGCGACCTGGGTCGCGGCGCTGGAGGTAACGCTGCCGAACAGGGCGATGCCGCCGATTCCGAGTGTGGCCCCTGCGAACAGAATAGCCGCCACGAAAGCGCCGGCGATCACCTTCCACGACAGGATGGTGCCGGCGCCCTGGAGGGCGGCGCCGGCGACCACGGAGCCGGCGGAACGGCGCTGCTGGTTCACAGGGCACCTCCGGAGGCTAGGCACTCCAGGCCGGTGAGCATCCACGTGGTGGTGGGCTCGTTCCAGGCGGCTTGTGCGCGCACCGTGACGGGGGTCTGGGCGCCGTCGGAGTCGGTGACGGTCACGGTGAGGTCACCGCTCCAGGTGCTGGCGTCCTGGACGGGCTCGCCCTCGGGGGTGATGCCGTCCACGCGCAGCGGTGCGGACTGGAGGGGCAGACAGGACAGGGTCGCCAGTCGGCGCGCCGCATCCGGGGCGATGTGGCCACTGAGGTCATCGCTCCAGGACTCATCCTCGGCGCTATCGCGGGTCGCCCATCGAGTGATGATCTGCTCCACGGCAGGCTGGCCGTCCGGCGGCGCGTCGGCGGCTGTGGTGGTCTCTTCGGGCGGCTCCGACGTGGCTGCGGTTCCGGGCGCCTGTTCGGTCGGGGCGGCGACCTCGATAGGGGTGCGGGTGTCCTCTCGCGGGGTCCACAGGGCGATCGCTGTGGCGGCGAGGATCACGACGATGGCCAGGGCCAGGATCGCGCCGGTGAGTCGGCCGCGGCCGCCCTGGGGCGACCGGGCCGGACGGGCGGGCCGGTGCGACCGGCCAGGCGGGGGCGCCTGGTCGGTCTGGTCCCACTGCCCATCGAGGAAGTCGTGGGGGGCCATAGGTCACCTCACTGGTAGGACGGCGTCCGGTAGCGGGGCCGGTCACTGGTGGAGCGGCGGTGGTGGCGCGGCCGCGGGGCCGGCCGAGAGGGCGCGGGGCCCTCGGCGCTCCGTGACGTGCTCATGTGCTGGCTGGGCCTGCGTGTGCGGGGCGCGTCGGGCAGGTCCGGCCGGGTGAACCGCACTCGCGCTGCCGGACGGTGCGGCCGCTGGGGCGCGCTTCGCTCCGGCGGGGGAGTGGTGGCCGGCTTGGGCGGGATGACCTCGCCGCTGAGCGCACGCTGACCACCGCGCGGGCTCATCTGCTGGGTGGGCTTGGTCTTGACCGTCTTAGGTGCCGAGCGGGCACCGGTGGCCGGCGCGCTGCCGGTGCTGGTGCTGCTGGTGGAGTTCGAGGGGGCGGCCGCATTGCGCGGGCTCGAACTCGCCAGCCGTGGCCGCGTGGCCGACGACGGTCCGGCGGGTAGTCCGCGCTCGTTCCCGGGGCCGGCGGTGCGCTGCGCTGCGGGCGGCGCACTGGCTCGCAAGTTCTGGTCGCTCGGTCGGGTGCGCTCGTCGCGGCGCGGAGTGCTCTCGCGGGCGGTCCGCGCTGCTGGCGGTAGGGCACGCTGCTGCCTGGCTGGCGGGAGCGACGGCGGGGTGCCGCGGCCGGCTGGCATGGCCGGCGGACGGCCGCCGGTGCCGCTGCCGCCGCTGGAGGGCGGCTCCGGTGGTGCCTCGCTGCGCTGCTGGCTCTGACGCGAGGGGCGGGGACTCCGATAGGGGAGACGGGCGTTACCCATCATGCTCAGGGCCTGGCGGGCAAGGAGGTACTTCCCCACGCCGCTGCCGCCCTCGCCGCCGACGCCGAAGATCGCTTCGAGCCGGCCGCGCAGCGCGACGCCGGCCACGAGAGCGGTCATGGTCAGTAGTGCGCTGAGCAGCCATCCCATGCTCGCGGTCGCGGCGAACAGCAGCGCGATGATCGAGAGCACGGCAGAGAAGATGGTGAACGCGATTATCGACATGATGAGCTGCACGAGGACCTGTCGGGCCCAGTTCACCACCCAGCGGCGCGGGGCGCCGGGGACGCATCCCATGGCGAGGAACAGCGGTCCCACGATCAGCAGTAGATAGGTCATCACCAGGGCGAACGTGGCGGTGAGGGCGGCGAACAGCACGAACAGCGCGAACACGCCCGCGACCACCAGGCTGATCAGCAAAATGACTACGCGGGCGCCCGCGTAGCCGGTATCCATGCCCTCCAGCCAGGTGGACGTACTGGAGTCCTCCTGCGCCCGCTTCACTTCGTCAATGGCGTCTTCTCGATCCTGGCCGCCGCTGGTGACGATGTCGGCGCCGTACTGTTCGCACGCCTCGATACTGCCCAGCTCGGTCAGGCACCAGGGGGTGACCACGAGCGTGCGCCACATGGCGTCGATGTTCTTGCGCGCTGCGATGTCGGAGGCGTTGCCCTCCAGTGCCTCGTCCTCGGGGTTGGCGTAGGCGATGGGGGTTTCGCCGTTGACGGTGGCGCCCGTGGACATAGTGGCCACCATGTCTGAGCCGGCGGTGCGCACGCCTTCGACACTGTTGACGATGGTGACGGCGTTCATGCTGGTGAAGATCAGCGCAGTGCCGGCCACGATGAGCCACAGCAGGTTTCCGAACATGCCTTCGCCGCCGTTGTTGCGGGTGGCGTAGGCGATGATCCCGCCGAGCACCAGCATGCTCGGGAACAGCCAGCCCATGGTGCCCTCGGCGCTGGCACCCATGACGTTGCCGACCGCGGCGGCCATGCCGTCGATGGTGGTCATGGAGAACAGCCAGCCGGTCACGCTCGCGATGGACGCACCCAGGAACACCAGCACGTTCATGAGCATGTTGGCCAGCGCGTTTAGCGCGCTGAGCAGCGGGTCATTCCAGTTGGCCTCGCTGTAGATGTTGTAGTGCGAGAACCCGATGAACTTCTCGTGAAACAGGCGTTCTCCGTCGCCGGCCAGGTCGGGGAGGAAGAACAGTCCGCCGGGGCCGGTGACGTTAATGGGATCGTCGGCGTAGGCGACGGGGCCAGTCCAGATGACCCACGCGATGACCATGGACCACCACAGCCGCATCGCCCAGGTGCGGTTGGGGCGGGGCAGGGCCGCGGCGATCGCGCGTGGCCCGGGCACGACGGCGCGCAGCCGGCGCAGCGGCGCGGTGAAGTCCGGGCGGGTCATTCCGACCACTCCAGGACCATCGCCACCGTCTCGCGGTTCTTGGGCTGACCGCTCATTTCCTCCCACTGAGTCACCTTCCCGTCCGCCTTCACCTCGACAGCAAAGGTGTGCGGCTCGGTCGCGGTGTAGGTGACGATGACCGCGGTCGTGCCGGCCTCCTCGTTGTCGAACGTCTCGCCGGCTTCGGGGTCGTCTTCAACCTCGACGCTCGCGCTAGTCGTGCAGTCGCCCACCTCTCGGTCGGCCAGCTCGCACATCGTGGCGTCGTCCCCGGCGGCGTACGCCTCCATGAACTCGACGGCGGTGTCCTCGACGTTGCTGCCGCCTCCTCCGGGGGTTCCTCCGGGGGTGCAGGCGGCCATGGTGGCGGTCAGGGCCAGGGCAGCCAGGATCGGGGTCAGTGCTCGGCGGATCACGCTGCTGCCTCCTCGTCGGATTCGGGCGTGTCCGCGGTGGGCTCGTCCGGGTCGGTGGTGGTCACTCCGGTGCGGTTCTGGGGGGCGGTGGTGTCCAGCAGGTCCAGCACGTGCTGGCTGGGGACCTCCCACTGCACCTGGGCTGACTGGTGGTTGGAATCGCGCATGATGCATTGACCCTTGCGAATCACGCCCTTCTTCGTGCTGCGCGCTAGGCCGCCGATCGCGGCGTAGGTGGCGGCTGTCTCGGGCAGCTGGAGCACTTCGGCGGCCGCGCGCTGCTGGGTGCGGCTCTGGAGATGGAAGCAGTAGACGGTGTTCAGCTGCTCCACCAAGCCCTCGTGCGAGGCGACGCCCACCACGTCCTGGGAGTCCAGGATCAGGTGGGTGCGGTTGGCCGAGCCGATCCGGGCGGTGGCGTCCAGGAAGCTGGCGCCGTCGGTGATCTTGAGGAGGTTGTGGACCTCGGGAATCATGATCGTCTTGGGCATGGACCGCATGGACTGGGAGCCGGTGATCGCCACCGCGGTGGTGATCACCGAGCGCATCAGTGCCATGGACAGGCGCTCGGTCTGGTCCCAGTCGCGCTGGGACTTTTCCATGCCTGGCAGCGTCAGTCCTAGCATCTGCACCAGCCACAGGCCGGGATCGGTGGGCAGGCCCAGGTGGCTTTCTCGGGGGCCGGCCACCGGGCGGCCCAGCGTGGTGTTCGCCAGGTTGGTCAACGACTTGCCTAGGCGCGCCCAGCGCTCATCGCCGTGGTTGCTGTCATCGAGTAGCCACTGGATCGCGGCCCAGGTGCTGGGCTGGTTGAGGGTCTCGGCCACGGCCGTGGTTGCCGCCAGCGTCGCGTCCTCGGCGATGTCGTCATAGTTCGGGGGTGCCAGCAGCTGGAGCAGCCGGGCCACGGCCTCTTTGGCGGAGTCACGATCGGCAAGGGCGCCGAACAGGTCGAGTGATCCGCTGGCGTTCTCATCGATGACGGTGCGGCTGTGGGGTAGGCCGTACTCGTCGGCCACGTTGACCACGCCCGTCATGTCGCCCTTGAAGTCGAGCAGCAGGCCCCAGCCACCCATGAATGCCTGTTCCAGCATCATCAGCAGGCCGGCGAGGGACTTCCCGCGCCCGGAGAGGCCGAACTGCGCGACGGTGGTGGCGTCGCGCTCACGGCTGGAACGGGTCACGTCGAACCGGGTGAATCCGGGTGTGGAGCCGGTCAGCCAGTGCTGCACGGGGCCCTCGTCGGGGCCGACGGCGGAGCCTCCCCAGAACAGCGAGCCGAACAGCAGTTCGGCGTCTGCGACGTGGCGAAGGTCGTTCACGCGGACGTGATCTCCGGGCAGCGTCTCCAGCCAGAGGTCTTTCTGGTCGTCGGCGCCATCGCCCACGGTGATGCCCATCTCGTCGTAGAACGTCTTGAGGCTGTCCAGCTTCGCGTTCAGCTCGTCGCGGGTGGAGCCGCTGACGATGAAGCGGGGGTGCATGGTCACCAGGCGCACGCCCTGGGAGCGTTTCAGGGCGCTCTCGATGCCGCTCATGGTGGCCTCGGCGTCCAGGATGTCCTCGGCCGGCTCGGCGGCCGAGGACTTCCCCGCGGACATGCGCTGCTCCTTCGCGCTCTTGCGGGCCTCGGAGACTTCGTGGCGGGCATCGCGAGTGGGCATAATCGTGAACCGCACCGATGCCTCCACACCGGCGTCCACCTCGTCAAAGATGGGTTCGCCGTCGGCGTCCTCGTCCACCTCTTCGAGGATCTTCACGCTGGAGAGGGTCCGCAGCCACTCCGCGCCCGGTAGCGGCAGCTCCTCGGGGAACTCCAGGATCGGCAGCACGGCGCCGTAGGCGGCCACGGTACCGTCGGCGGCGTAGAACCGGAGATGATCGGACATCGGGACGACTCGGCCGGCGGTGAGGGCAGCCAGGGGAGCCCCGGCGATCACGCCGGAGCGGTCCGGGGTGCCGGGAACCTCGCGTTTGGACTCGCGGCCGACTTCCCAGGCGATCAGCTCGGCCGGGGCCAGGCGGGTGGCGAACTTGTCGGTGGACAGCCGGCGAGCCATGCGCTGAGCCTCACCCAACCGGTAGGCCAGCTCCCGCTCGCTCAGGCCGTAGGTGGTCAGGCCGAACGCATCGGTGGCGGCGTCGGTGACTGCTTGGGCGGCCTCGTCACGGGGGTGCGCTTGGGAGATGTGCAGCAGCACGTAGCGGCTGGGCATGGCCAGCGCGTCGATGCTCTCGGCGCGGTCCTTCACCCACCGCTGCCAGTCGCCTGTGGTGTAGGGACCGTCCTCCAGCATTTCCTCGGCGTAGCTGTCGCCGGTGATCCGTCCCCACAGCACGCGCAGCTGACAGTCGGCGCCCTGGAGCGCGGACCCAGCGGTGCGGGCGACGGATTCGATGTGCTCCAGCACGTCCTCGGGGGAGAGCAGGTCAGTCGTGGCGGTTTCGATCTCCAGCACCGTCTCGGTGTGGGTGGAGGTCACCAGCAGGCCGTCTGCGATGGCACGGTAGCGGGGCGGCGGGGTGCGCCGCTCGCGGTCCACACCCAGCACGCTCAGAAGTCGGTCGGTGATCTTCATCAGTTCTTCCCTTTCTTGCGGGCCGCACGGCGCCTGAGCACCTCAGCGACGTGCTCGTTGCCCAACAGTCGTGCCTTCATGCGCAGCCGCACCGGGCGGCCGCCGTCCACGGTGGGCGCGTCCTCGGCTTGGGATCGCTCCCAGGCGGGGCGTCGTGACCACGGGAACTCGTCGCGGCGTTGGTTCCAAGGCGTAATTTCGGCCCGGGTCGGTCGGCGCCGGCCCAGGCCGATGATCGGGAGGTGTCCGCGCAGCACGAAGGCGATAGCGAGCACCCAGGTGGTGAATCGGAACCGACGAGAGTTAGTCGGTGCCCGCTGCGCTCCGAACCATGTGATGAGTGCGGGCGGGAGAATGTAGGCCGTGGCCGTGAACTTCGTGGGGGCACCGAGGACGAACCACAGCAGGGCAATCCACAGCACGAACACGATCAATCCGAAGATCAGCGGCTTTCGGGGTGGGCCTTCGCCCAGGTCGATCCCCAAAAGGGTGTGCTGGCGAGTCTCCAGGGCGAAGGCGCCGGTGTAGTTGCGTGCGGTTCGCACCTCGGTGTCCACGTCAGATCACGCCTGCCGTGATCAGTGCAGCCACGTGGGGAGCGCTGTCGGCCGCTGCGAGGACGGCGCCGGCAGCTTCGGCCTGTCCACCGCTGACCTTCTCGGCCACCCACCGCAAGAATCCGATGAACGTATCGGTGCTGTAGACGATCCAGGCGATGAAGACAGCCACCAAGAAGTTGGTGAGGAGGTCGCCCCACTCGCGCTTGGCGTAGTGCGAAATCATGCGGACCACGAGGATGACAATAAAGATATTGCCAGCAACGATGATCACCCAGTCTTTGAGTTCTGCTCCAGTGAACATTGCGGGGGTCCTTTCGGGATGATGGTTACTGCTCGTTGGTTCCACCGCCGGAAATGGCGCTGATCTGCCATCCGCCGGTCTCGTCGGCACTCACGCTGGAGAGCGTGAGTGTGTATGTCTGGGTCAGCTCGATGCCGCTGGGCAGTGTCCAGGCGACGGTGGCCAGGGCGGATCGGGTGTCCTCGCCGCCCTCGTAGACGGTCCAGCCGCGGAGGCTGGAGAACTCGGCGCCGCCGGCCAGTCCGGCGATGTCCACGCCGGGTGCGACGGAGGCGGTCACGGCCTCGTCCTCGCCGTAGGAGGAGAAGAACGACTCGGCCGCGTCCTGGGTGGAGCCGCCGACGGTGGAGTCCTGCTGCGCTGCGTCGGCAGGTGAGGCGGCCACGGGGCCTGGGGTCGTGGCCACCAGTGCCGGCCGGCCGACCGCGGAGACGGCGCCGGTCTCGTCAGCGACCAGTAGCACCTCGGCGGCGACGGGGCGCGGGTCGCCGGCGGTCCACTTGTCGCCGTCGGCGGCGTAGTCGGTGATCATCCCGGTGACTAGAGCGCGTGCGCGGCCGCCGTCGAGCTGGGCGACGCGCACCACGGCGAGGTCGCTCACGGACTGCTTGCCGGTCACGCTGGCGGAGTTGAGTCCACCTGTGCTGCTGCTGGAGGAGTCCAGGGCCAGGGCCTGCTCGCGGGCGGTCAGAGCGTCCTCGTCGGGGTCGATGGTGAGGTAAGTACCGACTTGGCGGGTGGCAACCTCCGCGCCTGCTGCGGTCGGGAAGGTCTCGGCTTGGACTTCCTCCACGACTGTGGTTGCCTCGGTGGGGAAGATGAGCTGGCGCAGTCCGACGATGCACACGAACACCAGCGTGACGATCAGGGCCACGCGCAGCACTTTGGCCAGGGCGGCGCCGAAGGTCTTTTCGTTCTCCACGGCCCAGCTGCCGGCGGAGGTTCCCGCCGACGCGGGACTGGTGGAGCGGGAGTGCCTCGGCGCCGGGGCCAGTGGCTGTGTCCAGGGGTCCAGGGCGCCCGGATCGGCACCCTGCTGGGACTTCTTCGCCTGCTCCTTCTTGGCGCGCTTCTCCGAGTACTCCAGCGGCACGCCGGGGGGCATCAAGAACACGTGCGTGCGGACCCACACCCACCAGGCGGGTCCGTGGTTCTTCTCGGGCTGGCTCATGCAGCCATCCTTGCAGCATGCAAGGCAGCATGCAAGCGGGCATGCTGGAAGTTCTGGTGAGTGATGGTCACTGTTTCCCCTGTGCCTCCAGCTCCAGCGCTTCCCAGGTGCGGACGGTCTGCACACTTACCCCAAGCGAGGCCGCCACATCAGCCTGCGAGAGCCCATCCTCGCGCATGGCGGAGACAAGTTCGTGCGCCCCTCGGCGCCATGCGTCACGGTGGCGGGCAGCTTCTGCGCGATGCTCCTGGACACCCGCCCATTTGTCGCGCCACTGCTCGGGCATGTCCACGTGAATGTCGATGTCGTAGTCGCTGGCGCTGCCCCCGTTGTGCAGGGCTGCCAGCTCGGCGGCCATGCCGGCGGCATGGCTGGGGCTGCGCACCAGCGTGGTTCCCTCGATCCCATCGACCGATACGACCCACACGCGGCCGGTGTTCTTGACGGTGGCGGTCATCTTCTGGCTCATCAGCTCTCCTTGGTGTCCTGGTCGAATAGGTCAAAGTCATGGTCGAAGTCGTGATCGGCCCAGGGGTCGGGCTCGTCCGCCGGCGCTGCCGGCGGGTCCGCGTCCGGCAGCGGCGCAGCGGGCGATGGCTCGGCAGGAGAGGTCTGCGCCTGCATGGCGTCCGCCGGGGCTGACTCTTTAACCTTCTGCTGTTCGTCCTCCTCGCGGGCGCCCTCGTCGGTCTCCTCGTTCGCTGCCAGCTCCTGCTCGCTCAGCGGTTCCGGCATGCGTCGCTGGACCAGCACGCGGCGCTGCTCCCAGGGGTGCCGGGTCGCGAGGATGACCTCACCGGGGCCGAGCCGGCGCAGCACGTTGGGATGGATCGTGTACTGCTCCACGTCGCGCAGCGAGCCCTGCCCGGATTTGCTGGTGAGCGTGCCCAGCAGCGTGCGGTCCTCGAACACCTGCGTGGTCTCAGCCTTCGCCTGCTGCGTACCCCAGGCTTTCGCGTAGTCCTCGGCGCGCTCGGATTGAACGTGGACCAGCTGCACGTTGGTGTTGGTCAGGATCGTGGTCAGCAGGCCCTCGCCGGCCTCTATCACGCTACCCACGTCCTGCGTGGCCAGCACCACGGCGCCGCCGTTGGTGCGGCCGCGTTGGAGGAGATCGACCACGGCATCCCCTCCCAGGGCGCTGAACTCGTCCACGACGATCAATCCCATGCGGGTGACCTTCTCGCCGGCCCGGTTCCAGCCCTGGGAGCCCAGGTGACCGAGCACGGCCTGGAGGTCCTTAATCGCGAGATTGGCCAGCGAGGTGGCGGCCACGGTGTCCTGCATGGAGTCCAGGTCGAACACCACCACGTCTCCGGCGCGCATGGCGTCCTCGAGGTTCAGGCCGGCCTCACCCTCGTGCAGCATCGGGCCGATGGCGCTGGTTAGCATCTTGCCGATCCGGGCGCGCATGCCCTCGGCGGACTCCCTCTTGCGGGGAATCTCGTCCACCTCTTCGGAGTACTCGGCCAGGTCTAGCTGTAGCTCCGGGCTCAGGTGGTGGCGAACGCCCATGAGCGTGCTCAGTCGCATGATGCGGTGGAGGTGGTAGAGGTCGCGGCGCCACGGGAGCCGGCGGCTGCCGCGCTCGTAGGTGCGGCCCTTGGCCACCAGCTCGTCCAGGGTCCGGGTCGCGTACCCCAGCAGCTCCTGCCCGTTGGCCTTGTGGAACGGCTCGGAGAATCCCCCATCGACGGCCGCGTCCTCCACCTCAACAATCCGCGTGGCCACGGCTCCAGCGGTGCCGTGGCGGATCGGGTTGTAGCCCAGCTCCCCACCGAGCGAGACGTGCTGGAAGCGCCGGCCCGCTCGGTGAGCGATGCGGCGCATGGCTTCGGTGACTTCGGGGTCCGGCTTGAGGTTCACGTACACCAGCGGGATGCGCAGCGGCTGCGCCGCCGGCGCCTCTAGGGCCCCGCGCAGCAGCGCGATGATGTCGGTGGTCTTGCCGAACCCCGAAGCGCCATCAATCCAGCAGTGCTGGAGGAACGCCGATAGCGGCACGTCAGCCGGCCGGCCCATCTCCTGATCCACACCGAACCGCACCTTCACATCGTGAACGGTCAGCACCGGAGCCTCCCGGGCCTGCCGACGTGCCTTCCCCGGCGCCGTCACTTTCCGGGCCTTGGGCGGCGCTGGCGCCCATCCCTCCATCCGCTTCGTTCGACGCATCGCCGCCTCCCGGGACATCGCCGTGCGGTGCTGTGTCGGTTGACGCCAGCTCGCATCGTGCCGGCGCACGTACATGGCCAGCGCCGCGCCAACACTCATCCCCAGAGCGATACCGACGGGCAGCTGGCCCAGCAGCCATGCCGACCAGCGACCAGCCACCAAAGGACCGACCACCGCCGGGATGCCTGCCGGCCCCGAAGTCACCGCGGCGTCGAACACGACCGGCCCCAGCTCCAGTGCCCACCTCACATACGCCGGTCCCAGCGTGACCCACAGCAGCGCGACCAGCAGGCCGGCCACACCTACCAGCAGCACCCACCAGGCGCGCACCTTCCGCCAGCGCCGCAGACAGGCCACCGTTACAGCTGCAACGATCGCCGCCAGCAGGTTGGTGATCAGAAACAACACGGCCAGCAACCGCAGCAGCGCGACAGCCCCCGAAAGCGGCTCCTTGGTCTCCGTCCCGACCCGTAGCCGCGGCCCCTGCGTCCCGCTCATCGCCCCTCCTCCACGTTGGCCCATGGCTCAACCTTCACCCGTCGCGGAACCTCCTCGGCGTGCGCCCAGGCGTTGCTCTCCTCAGCCACCGCCTGCACGCGCCCCAGCGCAGCCGGCGCCGCCCAGTACCGGACCACACCTACGCGCTCATCCAACAGATAGGTGCGCATGATCTGCCGCAGCCTCCGCACGTCCTTGGGCGTCATCTCCAGCTCGTGCACCACCCGCTTCCCATTCGCGGCCACCTGCAGCAAGTCCGGGAACTGCCGCCGAGTCCGCACATCCGCACCCGGTCGAATCGTCGCCCACACCGCATCATCGCTTCCTGTGTGCTGATTCGCGGTGTCCTCCGACCGCATCTCGCGCTCAGTCACGAGCGTGAACTCAGGCCGGATCTGCTGCACACGATAGGCCAAGTCCACTACAGCGAGGTCATGGCGATACTGACTGAACTTCGCTGTAACCACGCGGCCGGTAACTCCAACAGCGCGCATCCCCTCCCGTGTGGCAGACAAAAACCGCGGGGCTGACTGCAACACCCGATCGGACACGACCAGCTCGCGCTCCTCAAGGCCCCTCAGCCTTCGATACAGCGGAGACAACAGCGACGGATCACGCCGACCATGCACCCACTCCTGAAGCTGAACCGCCGTCATGAACGGAAATCGACACAGCAGCACAAGGTAGTCCAGGTCACGATCCGTCAACCGAGCCATTCCTCACACTCCTAACGGTCAACTACCACTGCCCCAAGGCACCTTCGCCCACACGGCCATACATCATCGATCCTACCAAATCTAGAACAGCACAGCCACAGCTATCGCCAACCCCTATCCGCAGCTACACGCCCGCGCAATCCCACAACTCATACGCAACCCCGGCCGCCACATCGCACACGCTCTACGCCTCAGACACGCAACATCACCACATACCAACATATCTATCCCACAGCACCACCATCTATAGGACCCATCCCAACATCACCTCCTCACACCTACCCACACACATCGACTCACACCTGCTTCTCCAATGCTCTCTACCTCACACACACTCACCTACCCACTCACTCACCACTCTGTTTTCCCCCGTCCCGCTCTGACCTTCCTCGACTTCCATCAACACCACCCACTGACTTCTCGAACTTGTGAGATGAAGTTTGTGGGTGGTGTTGATGGAACAAAGAGGTTCCCGAAGGTCAGAGCGGGACGGGGGATCAGTCCTATGACTGGTGAGTGAGTGGGTAGGTGACATAACTATGCCCGTATGGGGTGGGGGCGACGCAACCGCGCAGCGGCTGCCCTAGCGGCTTCCTTAGCGTCCTGGACGAGCCGCCGCGTGGCGGCCGTCGCCGGCCGCTGGGAGGCACGCAAGCGGGCCTCCAGCCGTTCCTGACGATCGCGCTCCTGCTGAGCGACGAGCGCCGCGCGCTGGCGCTGCCGGCGGATGCTGGGAGAGGGCAGGGGGCTGCCGTCGGCGTCACGCCACCGGCGCAGCCGATAGCAGCACCAGGCCCGCACGGAGCGCACACCGTACGCGCCAGAGTGCGGCCAGCTGGACCCATCCGGCTGTCGATCTAGAGCGCAGAGAACGTCTCCGACAGTCCAGCCAGCAGCCCAAAAGTCACGGGTCACTGACCGCAGCGCGCGCAGCGATGAGCGCCGAAGAACGAAGCTCCGGCGGCGTAGTTCGGCGGCCGCGGCGAGCATCTCCACGCGGGTCTGGGGCACGCGGCGAGCGTCCCAGAAGGGCACTCGATGAGCGGTGGGAAGCGCCTCGATGAGACGACGATCCGTTGGCCCTGCGAGGCGTCGGCCCGACTCCCGAGCTGCCTGGATCGCTGCCACAGCGGCCGCCTCGTGTGCGCCCGACGCGCTCGCGCGTGAGGGGTTATTACTACTCACCGAAGGGTGAGGGGGGGTGACAGATTCATCCACAGAATCGACCGCCGACGCTGCCTCACTCGACGGCATTGCGAGCACGTAGACCGCGCTCTCCGCCTGCCTCTCCCCGGACTCGTCGGCCGGCGCGTACTGTGCCGATCGACCCGGCGCGACACGCCCGAGCAGGCGCGCTGTGTGCAGTCGCTGGAGCAGCCGCGCAACGGTGCGAGTCGTGCATCCCAGGCGCTCGGCCATGGCCTCCCATGTCAGTCGGCGCACCAACAGCGAGCGCTGTTCTGAGGCCCCAGCGAGCAGCTGTGCGATCGCCGCGACGGAGGCGCGCACGTCCCGACGTGCAGACACGAACTCGGGGTGGTCGAGAACGGCGGCGACCCATGCCTGCGGTGTCGTTGCGCGCTCCGCGTCGATCGCCACAAGGGCTTGCGCGACACGCCACTGTGCCCCCTCATGCGCCCGTGTGGGACGACCGCGACGCTGTCTCAACCACGGGGCGCCCCGGTTCGATGCTGAGCCCGCGACACGGCGTGCAGCGTGCTGCACAGTGGACGCGGACCCGTTTTTGGGTACACTCAAGCCAGCTTCCTTTCAGTGCTCCGGGCACAGAAGAGGGGCGGCAGGTCGGTTGACCTGTCGATGGTTCGATGAGCTAGCTCCGCCAAGAACTTGGGCTCATCGAGAAAACGTGTGAAGGCCGTCAGCTATCGAGCTGGCGGCCTTTGCGTTGTCAGAACAAAGAGGTGCCCTCCTTCGAGGACTCGGCCTCGGCCGCCAGCTCTGCCTCAACGGCGACGGAGCGGCCGGTCTGGTCCACCTCGGCGGCGCGCACCAGGTACACCAGCGTGTCGCGCACGTTGAGCCGCGAAGCTTGGGCCATGCCAATGAGCTTCGCGGCGTCGTCGGGATTAAAGCGGATGTTGGAGTAGTAGTCCCGCCCGCTGGATGGGTCGTATTGGACTGCGCGTGCCATGTAGCACACCCTAGCGCCTAATTTACGTTAGGCATAGCGTGGCGCGGCGGCGTGTCGAACCTGCTCGAACAGCGGAATGAGGCTGTCGCGCACGGCTCAGCGGTGAGCGTGCGTGGGCGACTCAGTGGGGGTCGCGGCGGCAGCCGTACTCGTCCATGGGGCCGCGCTGCGCGGATGCGTCGAGGCAGCTAACGCGCTCGTGCTGGCCGCACTTCTGGCACGTCCACGTCCGGTGCCCTGGAGCTAGCGTGTCCGTCCGGCAAGCGCAGGCGGTCCATCCGATGAGGATGGAGTCCCCGCCGCAGTTCTCGCAGCGTGAGGGTGCCTGCTCGATCCAGCCGCGGGGCGTGCGGATCAGGGGCGGCACGATTAGCTGGCCGTCCCACTCGGTCAGAGTTGCGCCCATCGGCGTGCTGTTGAGGTTCACACCGGGGACTCTACGGTGGCCGGCCGACGCTCCCTCTAAGGGCGCCGCGTAGCTACGCTTTCAAGGTGGATTGTTCGCCGGCGCGTGCTCGGTAGTGCTCGTGGCCGGGGGTCTCCTCGCGGCAGATTCGGCCCACGGTACTGGCGGACACTCCGGTAGCGGCCGCAACTTGGCGGTAGGACTTCCCCAGGTCGCGCAGCATCAATACGGTCTCGTACTGCTCCGGGGTGACGGCAACGGGCCGGCCGGGGTGCCTTCCTCGTGCTCGCGCGGCTTCGAGGCCGGCGCGGGTGCGTTCACGGATGCGATCGCGCTCGCGCTGCGCCAGTGCTCCCAAGATCGTGACGCTGAACAGCCCATCGGCGGTGCTGGTGTCCACGTTCTCGTAGAGCGATTCCACGACGATTCGTCGTGAGGCGAGATCGTCCAGCGTCAGGATGATGCGGGCGGTGCGGCGTGAGAGGCGGTCCAGGTCTGTGATCACCAGGGTGTCGCCGGCACGGAGGACATCGGCCAGTAGGCGGTCCAAGACGGGCCGGCGCTCGGAGGCGCCGGACGCGGTCTCCTCGTAGACGTGCTCTCTAGCCACGCCCCGCGCCAGCAGCGCGTCCAGCTGCCGCGCCAGGGCCTGCTCCTCCGTGGACACCCGCGCGTAGCCGTAGAGCGTCATCGGCGCAGCAGGCGGGTGATCGCGCCTGAATCGGGGTAACCGTTCATGTGGGTGATGCTCGGAACCAGTGATTCAGCCGGGTCGGCGCGCAGTCGCAGGGTGTGTGCGATCTGAGCCAGCGTCACAGCCAGCTCGCGCTCGTGCTCGGTGTCGCCGGCTACGTGAGCGCTCCGCAGAGACTGAGCGAGTGCGACGGCGAGATCATAGTCGTTGGCGATGTGCTCCATGGGAGCCTCCTGTGTCATAAATGCCGGTCCTGACGGATATCTGGCACAGGTCATTATGGTGCTCGGATATGACACACGGCGACCTGGGCGAACGTGCGTCGGCGGGGCCGCCCCCGGGCCGGCCCCCAACGACCGTTTACGGCACAGGGGTGCAGTGGCGGTTGGCCGTCGGTGCTGGCGCGTAGGATGGCGCGCCCACTCGGCGGGAGGAGGTGAGTCGCAGGATCGCGGAGGCGCTGGTCATGGCGGTGGCACT